>ERZ838225.174-NODE-174-length-100280-cov-24.345513_pt1 | contig 100280 bp, 99 predicted proteins | sample MGYA00519684_ERZ838225 | MGnify/ENA primary metagenome ERZ838225 (study PRJEB31850, sample SAMEA3708829) | human gut metagenome | biome: human gut; feature: human-associated habitat; material: faeces | place: China | collected 2014 ... | reverse complement strand
CCACTGCTTATTGCTTTTCGCAATTGAAGCAGGGGACTTACTTGATTCGGTTAAACTTTCTTTTTTATATTCAGGAGGTTTTATATGAACTTTCTTTCCATGGACTACTTTCTTATGACCGCCGAGAAGCGCAGCTTCACAAAAGCCGCCGATGCTCTCCACATCACCCAGCAGACCCTGAGCACCCACATCGCCAATCTGGAACAGGAACTGGACTGCAAGCTCTTCGTCCGCCATGTTCCCCTGGAGCTCACCTATGCCGGAGAGATCTTTTGGCAGTACGCCGCAGACTTCCAGAAAAAATACAGGGCAATGCAGCACGAATTTGCCGACCTGACTAAAAATGAGCAGGGCATCCTGCGGATCGGCATCTCCTTTACCCGCTGCCACGCCATCATGCCCGCGATCATCACGGAATACCAACGCCGCTACCCGCATATGGAGATCCAGGTCATCGAAAATGCGAACTCTGGACTACAAAAAGACCTGATGGAACATAAGATCGATCTCGCCATCGCGAAGTTCCCGGATTTTCTGCCAGGGATCACTCTGAGCGATTTCTATGAGGAGGAGGTCGTCCTTCTGCTTGCTGATTCTCTGTTTCATGAGGTCATTTCCGATGCCGCCCAAGCAGATGCCCTATTTTTACATCTTCCAAAAACTATCTGCTGCTCCGGCTCTGATTTCACTCATGGCACCGCTGGCACTGTCTCATTTTCTGTCCAGGATCTCCCTGCACTGACAGATTCACAGCCAGAACCGTTAATGTTAAGAAGCCCGGAAGACTTCTCGATCTTCGAACACTGCCCATTCCTTCTAAACTACGCCACAGACATCGCCGGTCAGCTCGGAAGACACTTCATCACCATGGGCAATTTCAAACCAATCGTAAAGACCCAGTCCGACAATATGGGAATGCTTCTGGAACTCTGCGCCGCCGGAAAAGGCGCCTGCATCTCCCCGCTGAACCTTGCCATGAGCTCCCTCTCCCCTGAGCAGCGCAAAAAAATGCGGATCATCCATCTCGGACGATCCGCAAAATATAAGATCCGCTTCGGTTCTCTGGAACAGCCTTACCAGTGGAAGGCGATCCGGAACTTTATGGATGCTGCGAACGCTGCACTCACAAGAACCGGCACAACCACCTAGCTTTCCGTTCTCTATCGCATGCGGTGTGCCGTTTTTCAAATGAACAAAAATTTCTATCTCTTCTCCTAACTGAAAACGATCGACCTGCCCGGGGCCTCTCACCCTGCCAGATAACACCAGACTGGCAAGGTCAGCATGGACATTAGCGTCGTCATAACCACGCATCTCGTTGCAAACAGGGCGTCACTGTCATATCTTGCCGCAAAAATCGCCGCCGTAGCTCCGGCAGGCATGCCGGTCATCAGAACGCTGATTCCCAGTGATATGGCATCAAGTCCAAGTCCAACGACCAGTGCTGCTGCCGGGAGAATGATCAGACGGAATACAGAAAACATGGCTGTATCTTTATTAAAGATCGTTGTAATTTTTACATCCGCCAAAATCGTTCCCACGATCAGCATCGTGAGGGCGCTGTTGCAATCCCCAAGATACTTCACTGTCGCCGTGATGACGGCTGGAAGCTTCACCTGCGTCACCATGCAGATCAAGCCCAGATAAATTGCAACCAGACATGGATGTGTCAGCACGTTCTTCGCGACTTTCTTCTTATCCACCTTCTCATCCGCCACAAATTAAGATTTCAAAAAAAAAAGTCCCCCAATCGTCGGTCTTTATTACAGCCAACAACCGGGGAACTTCCAGGACTCTATTTTTCTTTACTATACAGCGCTTCTTATAAAAAGCGATTCCAAAACACAGCACCTCATCTTCGATCTTCTGGCTGATATAACCTCCAGACATCAGTATCTCCAGATGAGGAAAAGGTACTTTACTTTGCCCGTAAGAAAAAAGGACATGAAGGCGTAAAGGGAACTGTAACAGAAGATATGGAGCCTGATTTGTGCATCAGACTTCCTTATTTTAATTGACCAAATATCTTGTGATGGTTTTCCAATGCAAAAAGAACACCTGTAAAACAGACGCCGGCACTTTCTTCCGACTATATAGACGCAAAAATCCCCGCCCGGAAACCCGGACGGGGATCATCACCTGTTGTGACACTACCGGCAGAATCACTCTGCCTACTTTAATATATTCATGTTTTTAGCGGGTGCTAAGGTCAAAATTTCTCCTGCAAGCAAGCTTGCATCGAACTTTAGACCTTTTCACCCTGATAATACAATTCACGCAAATTAGTTAGCTGCTGCAGCTTTCGCTTCTTTGATCTTCTCTGTCAGCATCGGAACGATCTTGTTTAAGTCGCCTACGATACCGTAGTCAGCTACATCGAAGATCGGAGCAGACTCATCTTTGTTGATCGCAATGATGATGTCAGACTCTTCCATACCAGCTACGTGCTGGATCGCACCGGAGATACCGATTGCGAAGTATACGTGCGGACGAACAGTCTTACCAGTCTGTCCAACCTGAAGATCTTTCGGCTTCCAGCCGGAATCTACAACTGCACGAGAGCAGCTTACGGTGCCGCCAATAGCCTCAGCAAGGTCATCAAGAAGCTTGAAGTTCTCTGCGCTTCCAACTCCACGGCCACCGGAAACAAGGATCTTTGCATCCATGATATCAGCTACGTCGGATACTGCCTTAACGATCTCAAGAATCTCAACGTACTTGTTGTCCGGAGTGAAGCCCGGGTTGAACTCGATAACTTCTGCTTTTCTGCCAGCCTCACGGTCAAGCTTCTGCATAACGCCTGGACGTACTGTAGCCATCTGCGGACGGAATTCCGGGCAAGCGATTGTAGCGATTGTGTTACCGCCGAATGCCGGACGGGTCATAAGGAGCTGACCATGTTTCTGCTCTTTACCCGGCATAGCAACAAGCGGGAAATCTCCGATATCAAGCTGTGTGCAGTCAGCTGTAAGACCTGTATGGATACGTGCGCAAACACGCGGACCAAGGTCACGGCCAATTGCTGTAGCACCGATTAAGAAGATGTCCGGTTTGAACTCGTTGATAACGGAAGTGATCGCATGAGTATACGGCTCAGTTCTGTAATCCTTTAATTCCGGATCGTCAACAACGATAACTTTGTCTGCACCGTACTCGCCGAGCTCGTCTGCAAGACCTTTTACGTTGGAACCAACTAAAACTGCTGTTACAGTTGTTCCTAAATCCTTTGCCAGGTCTTTACCTTTTCCGATCAGCTCCAGAGCGATGCTGCTGATCTGATTGTCTACCTGCTGTGCAAAGACATATACACCCTTATATTCTGCTAAATTCATCACTTTTCACCACACTTTTCTTTTATTAAATTAAAGTACATGTTTCTCAGTAAGTTTCTCAACAATGTAATTTGCAGCTGCGGACGGGTCAAGGTTTGTCTCCTTAACGCCTGCACCCTTTCTTACCTTGTCAGAAGCCTTAGCGATCTGAGTCGGGGATCCCTTAAGACCAAGGTTGGAATCAAGAACATCCTTCAGATCCTTTCTGCCCCAAACGGTGATATCCTTCTTGTATGCATCGAAGATTCCGCCCGGAGTCATGTAACGCGGCTCATTTAATTCAGAAAGTGCTGTAATTAAGCACGGCATTTTAGCCTTTAACATCATGTATCTATCATCAAACTGACGTTTAACGATTACAGAATCACCGTCGATCTCGATGCCCTCAGCATAGCTGATTACCGGAAGACCAAGATGCTCGGAAATCTGCGGACCTACCTGAGCAGTATCACCATCGATAGCCTGACGGCCTGTGATGATAAGATCGTAATCAAGGTTTCTTAATGCGCCTGCGATTGTCTGGGAAGTAGCCCATGTATCAGCACCGCCGAGAACACGGTCTGTAACAAGGATACCGTTGTCAGCGCCCATAGCCATAGCCTCACGAAGAACTTCCTCAGCCTTCGGAAGACCCATTGTAACTACTGTAACTTCTGCACCATACTGATCTTTTAAGCGAAGAGCTGCCTCCAGACCAGCTTTATCATCCGGGTTCATGATTGTGAGCATAGCTGCTCTGTCAAGTGTTCCATCCGGTTTGAACTTTACGCCGCCCTTAGTATCCGGCACCTGTTTTACACAAACAACGATTTTCACTGTATTTCACTCCTTATTTTCGTTTTTAGTTATGATTTTCCAGCTGTTAAATGTCTTGTAACTGCTCTGTAGGTCTGCGCACTTGCTGCGCTGACCGTAATAAAACCTAAGCAGGATGGCAAAAATCCCATCGGCAAAGCCGATCTGGAATGGATTTTTGCTCGTAACTGTGAAGGTACTGAACAGTTAAATTACTTTAACAGTGCGCCGGAGATAACCATTCTCTGAACTTCACTTGTTCCTTCATAGATCTCGGTGATCTTAGCATCACGCATCATACGCTCTACGTCGTACTCTCTGATGTAACCATAACCACCATGGAGCTGAACAGCCTTTGTTGTTACTTCCATAGCAACCTCTGCTGCATACAGTTTAGCCATAGCTGCTTCTACAGAGTATGTCTTCTGAGTAGCCTTAGCCATTGCTGCACGGTAAACCATCATCTGAGCAGCTTTTACCTTTGTTGCCATATCAGCAAGCTGGAACTGTGTGTTCTGGAACTGACCGATTGTGCGGCCAAACTGCTTTCTCTCTTTTACGTAAGCGATTGTTCTGTCAAGAGCGCCCTCTGCAAGACCAAGAGCCTGAGCAGCGATACCGATACGTCCACCGTCAAGTGTATGCATAGCGATCTTGAAGCCCTCACCCTTCTTACCTAAAAGGTTGTCCTTCGGGATGCGGCAGTCTGTGAAAATAAGTTCATATGTTGCAGATCCACGGATACCCATCTTCTTCTCTTTTGTACCAAAAGTGAAGCCCGGTGTTCCTTTCTCTACGATAAACGCGGAGATCTCTTTCTGCATTTTGCCACGTTTCTCAACTGTGCCTGTAACAGCGATAACGATGTATGTATCAGCATACTTACCGTTCGTGATGAAGCACTTGGAACCGTTTAATACCCACTCGTCGCCGTCTAAAACAGCTTTTGTCTGCTGACCCTGAGCGTCTGTACCAGCGCCCGGCTCAGTTAAACCGAATGCACCTAACTTCTCGCCCTTAGCAAGCGGAACAAGGAATTTCTGCTTCTGCTCTTCTGTACCGAATGTCTGGATCGGATCCATGCAAAGGGATGTATGAGCGGAAACGATAACGCCTGTAGTACCGCAAACTTTGGAAAGCTCCTCAACGCACATAGCGTAAGTAAGCGGATCACAGCCCTGTCCACCATACTCCTTCGGTACCGGAATACCAAGGAAACCGTTTTTAGCCATCTTCTCTACGGTTTCTACCGGGAATCTCTCTTCCTCGTCAACCTCCTGAGCAAGGGGTTTGACTTCCTTCTCGGCGAAATCATGGAACAGTGTTCTCGCCATCTCATGCTCTTTACCTAATGTAAAATCCATGTTTTTAGTTCCTCCTTGTGAATTGTATCATGTATAACATGGAGAAATGTGGATGCTTCATTTCTCCGATGTACCTATCCATTGGACAAACGGGGGACAGCCCGCATTTATCCGATCCCGCATTTTGCAGGTTCAAAACTCCCGGCATATAACCCAACATATGTGCCCGGAATTCTGATTGTGAAAAAAAACACAATCTTGGTTAAAAAATAAATTTAGCGTTTTCTTTACCTCATAAATCTGCTTTCGCTGATATTTAGTGGAAAAAGCAAACGCTATCGGGTTATCTGCCTGACGGGATCAGATCCCCGTCAGGCATTTCCCATACCGGTAACTATCTCCGGATTATTTCGTGTAATCGTAGAAGCCCTTGCCGGTCTTTCTTCCAAGAAGGCCTCCGCGAACCATCTTCTTAAGAAGCGGATGCGGACGATACTTCGGATCGCCTGTCTCTGTCTCAAGAACGTTCATGATTGCAAGAACAACATCAAGACCGATCAGATCACCGAGAGCTAACGGTCCCATCGGATGGTTAGCGCCAAGCTTCATGGCAGTATCGATACCCTCTACGGAAGCAACGCCATCAGCGTAAATGCCGACTGCTTCGTTGACCATCGGAATAAGAATTCTGTTTACAACGAAACCAGCAGCCTCTTCTACCTGTACCGGAGTCTTGCCGATCTCTTCAGAGATCTTCTTAACAGCTTCAACGTCTTCCGGCTTTGTGTTTAAGCCAGCGATAACCTCAACCAGCTTCATAACCGGTGCCGGGTTGAAGAAATGCATACCGATTACATGTCTCTCAACAGCGCTGCCGATCTCTGTAATGGAAAGAGAGGAAGTGTTTGTTGCAAAGATACAGCTCGGTTTACAGATCGCATCGAGCTCTTTAAATGTCTGCTTTTTGATCTCCATGTTCTCGATCGCAGCCTCTACAACGAGGTCACAGTCGCCGCAGATATCTTTCACACCAGTTGTGATCTTGTTAAGGATCTTGTCAGCCTCTTCCTGAGTCATTTTGCCTTTTGCGATTCTCTTTTCGAATCCAGCGGCAATTTTCTTCTTTCCGTTCGCTGCAAATGTTTCATTGATGTCGCAGAGCATTACCTCATAGCCTTCAGTCTGTGCGAATGCCTGTGCAATACCGGAACCCATGGTTCCTGCGCCGATAATACCAACTTTCATGATTTTATCTCCTTATATATGCAACAATGTTATGTAATCTTATCGATTTTTGAAGCCGTCCACTTTTCTCTTCTCGAGGAACGCCTTCATTCCTTCCTTCTGATCCTCAGTCTCAAAGCACTCGGAGAAATATTTCTCTTCGATGGAGATTGCGTGATCAAGGTCGGAAAGGTAACCGTCTGTCAGGGACTCCTTGGAATTTCTGACAGCAATCGGTGCGTTGGAGGCGATCTTCTTTGCCAGCTTCATAACTGTCGGCATAAGCTCTTCCTTCGCACATACACCGTTTACAAGACCGATCCGGTATGCCTCGTCCGCTTTGATATTGACAGCAGCATATACCATTTCCTTTGCTTTTCCGGTTCCGATCAGTCTTGCGAGACGCTGGGTTCCGCCGAATCCCGGAGTGATGCCAAGACCAACCTCCGGCTGTCCGAACATAGCGTTTTCGGAGCAGTAACGGATATCGCAGCTCATTGCAAGCTCATTTCCACCGCCAAGCGCAAAACCGTTGACAGCAGCAATCGACGGGATCGGAAGTGTCTCCAGCTTACGGAAAACATCGTTTCCTGCTTTACTGAATTCACGTGCTTCCTGTACAGTCATTGTACTCATTGCAGCAATGTCCGCACCGGCAACAAAGGATTTCTCACCTGCGCCGGTCACAACCAGCACTCTTGTTGTACCAAGATCGATGCTGTCAAGAACAGCGTCAAGATCCTGGATAACCTCTGTATTTAAAGCATTTAATGCTTCCGGACGGTTGATGGTGATAACACCAATAAAACCGTCCTGCTCATATTTTACAAAACCCATATCGTCGTTCTCCTCAGATTTTGTCTATGTCCCAGATCAGATTAGTCTCTCTCTACGATTGTAGCACAGCCCATTCCGCCGCCGATGCAAAGAGTTGCAAGACCCTTCTTAGCATCTGCCTTCTCCATCTCATGAAGAAGTGTAACGAGAATACGGCATCCGGAAGCTCCTACCGGGTGTCCGAGAGCGATCGCGCCGCCGTTCGGGTTTAACTTGTTAAGGTCAAAGCCAAGCTCTTTACCTACTGCTACAGACTGTGCAGCGAATGCCTCGTTAGCCTCGATGATATCGAAGTCTTTGATCTCCATGCCTGTTCTCTTAAGAACTTTTCTTGTAGCTGCAACCGGTCCGATACCCATGATCTTCGGATCTACGCCGCCGAGAGCACCGGCAACCCATGTAGCCATCGGCTTAACACCGAGCTCTTTAGCTTTCTCTTCGCTCATAACAACAACTGCTGCTGCACCGTCGTTGATTCCTGAAGAATTACCAGCTGTAACTAAGCCGCCGTCTTTCTTGAATGCCGGTTTTAACTTACCGAGAGTCTCAACCGTTGTTCCGTGACGCGGGCCTTCATCTGTATCTACGATAACTGTCTCTTTTTTCTTCTTGACTTCTACCGGAACGATCTCGTCCTTGAATGCGCCGGACTTCTGAGCTGCCTCTGCCTTCTGCTGGCTTACTGCAGCGAACTTGTCCAGTTCTTCTCTTGTAAGACCCCACTGATCGCAGATGTTCTCAGCTGTGATACCCATGTGGTAGTTGTTGAATGCATCCCAGAGAGCATCGTTAACCATTGTATCAACTAAGGTAGCATTGCCCATACGGTATCCGTAACGGCCTTTCATCATAGCATACGGAGCCATGGACATGTTCTCCATGCCGCCTGCAACAACGATATCAGCGTCACCGGAAAGGATCATCTCAGCTGCCATGTTAACAGCCTCAAGACCGGAACCGCATACTACGTTGATCGTTACAGCCGGAACCTCGATCGGGAGACCAGCTTTTAATGTAGCCTGACGAGCTACGTTCTGTCCCTGGCCAGCCTGGATTACACAGCCCATGTAAACTTGATCAACAGCTTCCGGAGCTACACCTGCTCTCTTTAAAGCCTCTTTAATTACGATCGCGCCAAGTTCCGGAGCCGGTACTGTACTTAATTCGCCACCCATTGTTCCGATTGCGGTACGGCATGCACCTGCCAGTACAATTTTCTTTGCCATTTTCTTTTCCTCCTCATTATACCGCTGCCATGCTCTACACCATATTTTTTCCACAAGCAAGGCAGTATATTATGTATAACTAATAATATCACCAAACCGTTTTTGTGTCAAATAATTATGACAAGCTTTTTATATATTTTTTCTAAACAAATTAGAAAGTTTCCTTATCCTTTCGTACAAAAGTTACTTTTTTGCTTTGATGCGGTGTTTTGGCGCTTCGTCATGTTTTGCGAACATTTACGAAGCTTTTTCCCGGAATTATTGACCTTACACCCGGAAAATGTTAAAATAATCTCATAGTCTGTCCGTGCGGCGGTCTATATGGAAACAAGTGCTGCGGATCCGTTTGCATAAGCCTTTCCATATGGGCCGGCATAGGGCGAGCGCCCTGTGCTTCCTGTTTTCGTGTCAATGGAAACAGAAAACCCGCACAATATATTGCTACTATATTTTTATGGTTACAAAGAGAGGGTATTGAAATGGATTTCAAACAGATGTATCAGGAAAAGCTGGTTTCCGCAGAGAAGGCAGCTTCTGTAATCAAGTCCGGTGACTGGGTCGATTATGGCTGGACAACAGCGACACCGGTTGCTGTCGACAAGGCGATTGCGAAAAGACTTCCGGAATTAACAGACGTAAACTTCCGCGGCGGTATCTTAATGTGGGTGCCGGAGATCTTCAAGATTGAGAATCCGGCAGAACATATGACCTGGAACTCCTGGCATATGGGCGGTATCGAGAGAAAAGCGATCGCGCAGGGCTTCAGCTACTATGCTCCGATCCGTTACTCTGAGCTTCCGAGATATTACAGAGAATCCCAGAATAAGCCGGACGTAGCTGTATTTCAGGTTTCCCCGATGGACGAGCACGGTTTCTTCAATTTCGGACCGAACGCTTCCCATATGGCGGCTGTATGTGAGACTTCCAAGGTCGTTATCGTGGAAGTGAACGAGAATATGCCGGTATGCTTCGGCGGCACTGAAGAGGGCGTTCATATTTCCCACGTTGACATGATCGTTGAAGGTGACAACCCGGCGATCGCTGAGATGGGCGGCGGAGCTGCTGCAACAGATGTTGACCAGGCCGTCGCAAAGCTGATCCTCGAAGAGATCCCGGACGGCGCATGCTTACAGCTTGGTATCGGCGGAATGCCGAACGCAGTCGGTGCCCTGATTGCACAGTCCGACCTAAAAGACCTCGGGGTTCACACAGAGATGTACGTCGACGCTTTCGTTGATATCGCAAAGGCCGGGAAGATCACTGGCGCAAGAAAGAATATTGACAAAGGCCGTCAGGTATACGCTTTCGGCGCAGGTACAAAGAAATTATACGACTACTTAAATAAGAACCCGGAGTGCATGTCCGCACCGGTAAACTACACAAACGATGTCCGCACGATCGCTGCTCTTGACAACTTCATGTCCATCAACAACGCTGTTGACCTCGACCTCTTTGGCCAGGTAAACGCTGAGTCCGCAGGAATCAAGCACATCAGTGGAGCCGGCGGACAGCTTGACTTCGTTCTGGGAGCTTACCTTTCCAGAGGTGGAAAGAGCTTCATCTGCTGCTCTTCCACTTTCAAGAAGAAGGACGGTACCTTAGAGTCCAGAATCGTTCCGACACTGGCTCCAGGCTCCATCGTAACCGATACCCGTGCGAACATTCACTGGCTCGTTACCGAGTACGGTAAAGTAAACTTAAAAGGTCTCTCCACATGGCAGAAGACCGAAGCGATCATCTCCGTAGCTCACCCGCAGTTCCGCGACCAGCTGATCGCAGAGGCTGAGAAGATGCATATCTGGAGAGCAAGCAACAAACGCTGATCATAAATAAAATGCACAACAGGGGCTGTCAATGGCAGCCCCTGTTGTTGTATAATATGATCATGCATTCAGGATCGGATCCATCAATGTGATCCCCTTTTCATTTGCAAGCTTCCGTCTGCATATTTCCAGAAGAGGCTTCTGATATGGGGACTGGTCCTCCGTCCGGTACAGATAGTAGAGCGTTCTGCTTGGCGGCTCCACATCGAGTTCATGGATCGATACCGGCGTCGTCTTTAAGATGCTTTTTGCGACAGAGATCGGAAGAAACGCCCAGTTATCACCGTTCTGGGTGAAATACTGTAAAAATCCCATCTCATCCAGATAAACCTGTGGAACTGCCGCGCTGTTGAAATAATAGTTATGCCAGGTGTCAAAATTCTGATCCCACTGCGTCCGGATCTCCCGGCGCGGATCCAGCTCTGAGACTTTGATGTTGTGGGGAAGATTCAGATCTTTTCCCACTATCAGGCACAGTTTTTCCTTAAATAATACCTCCGTCTTTACCTGTGACGAATACATCGGATCCGTGATAAAGGCGATGTCTACCGTCTTGTTGTTTACATAGCTGTAAGCTTCACTCGAATGAAGTGTCGTCACATGGAGGCTGCATTCCGGCGTATTCCTTATAAATTCCTGAAACACCGTTGGCAGCATGAATGCAAGGAGGCTTCCGACACTGGCCACATAAAAACTCTTCTCATTGCTCAGCAATGCTTCCTCCTGAGTCTCATTCCAAAGTGCCTGCCAGCGGTGTGCAATTCCAACAAAGGCTCTCCCCTGTCTTGTCAGCTCCACATGACGGACTCCTTTATTCCGGATAAACAGGGAATAGCCCAGTTCTTCCTCCAGTGCGCGGATCCGACGGCCGAGAGCCGGCTGTGTGATATATAATTTTTCTGCCGCCGCAGAAAAGCTTCCGCACTGGGCGATCTTCAAAAACGCTTCAATTTCAAGAAACGTCATGTTCTATTCTCCTTTCTGTGCCGCAACACCAACATGTTCGATATCTTTTTTGCGTGAGCATCTTCATTTCATGCTGTTTCGTTCCAAAATGTTAATATTTATATTTATTATATCAAAACAGGGACGCTTTTACAATTCTATCAAACCATCTTACGATTTTGGGCACAAACGGTATTTTGCGCCCTATATGCCTGGACGTTCCAAAATATTAAGTTTTATTAATATTTAATATTATAATTTGTCACTTTTTATTTACTCATAACCATTTTACTTTCCAGACAAACCATGCTATAATACACGAATGGAAGGAAGAGCCGCACCAACTCTTCCCGAAACTTTCTTCTCATTATATTATAACGCGATATTTTAAACGCACAGCCGCCTTGGAACGATATTTGGGGTATCGTCCTTGGCGGCTGTGTTCGTTATTCTGATTTGTTGACATTGTTCTCTTCTTGCCGGATGCTGCGCATCCGACAAGAAGCGTCGGGCGTCGCCCTTATAGAAAAAGGCTCTCAAACCACTGAGAAAATGTAAACATTTCTCAGTGGTCCGAAAGCCTTTTTCTGCAATGTCAACTTTAAGCGTTCAGTTCTTTCTTATAAACCTCAATGACTTTCTTCATCGCCTCCGCACCCGGAGCACCGATGGTCACACGTTTCTCCACGCATGTCTTCATGGAGATCGCATCGTAAATATCTTCCTCGAATACCGGACTGATGGACTTGAACTGTTCCAGAGTCAGATCATCTAATGCCTTGTTCTCGTTGATGCAGAGAAGTACCAGCTGTCCGATGATCCCGTGGGCATCACGGAACGGAACGCCGTGGTTTACAAGGTAGTCCGCAGCATCTGTGGCATTCGTAAAGCCGTTCTTTGCGCTGGCTTCCATCACATCTTTGCGGAATGTCATCGTAGATACCATGCCTGTGAAGAGTAAAAGGCAGCCTTTTACGGTGTCGATGGCATCAAAGGTCAGCTCTTTGTCTTCCTGAAGGTCCTTATCGTATGCCAGCGGGATTCCCTTCATGACTGTCAGCATGGACATCAGGGCACCATAGACACGGCCGGTCTTTCCGCGGATCAGCTCCGCGATATCCGGATTCTTTTTCTGCGGCATAATGCTGCTTCCGGTGCTGTAAGAATCATCCATCTCAACAAAACGGTACTCGTTGCTGTTCCAGATGATGATCTCCTCGGAGAAACGGCTCAAATGCATGGCGATCGTGGAGAGTGCTGCCAGAAGCTCAATGAGATAATCCCGGTCGGATACGGAATCCATGCTGTTTAAGGTCGGTCCGTCAAAGTCTAAAAGCTCTGCTGTGTACTCGCGGTCTAACGGGTACGTGGTTCCTGCAAGGGCACCGGATCCTAACGGGCAGTAATTCATACGCTTTCTGATATCTGCAAGACGTCCCCTGTCACGGCGGAACATCTCATAGTAAGCGCCTACATGGTGAGCCAGAGTTACCGGCTGTGCTTTCTGAAGATGGGTAAATCCCGGCATGTAGGTGTGGAGATTGTCCTCCATAAGCTTTAAGAGAACTTCCAGAAGTCCCTTTAACAGGGCATCTGTCTCATCGATCTCGTCTCTTGTGTAGAGCTTCATATCGAGAGCGACCTGATCATTTCTGCTTCGCCCGGTGTGGAGTCTCTTTCCGGCATCTCCGATCCGTTCGATCAGGTTCGCCTCAACGAAGGAATGGATATCCTCGGATTCCGTTGTGATCTTTAAGGTTCCGTTGTCGATATCTTCACGAATACTCTTTAAGCCGGCAATGATCGCGTCACGGTCTTCCTCTGTGAGGATCCCCTGTTTCGCGAGCATCGTCACATGGGCGATGCTGCCTGCGATATCCTGTCTGTAAAATTTCTGATCGAAGGAGATGGATTCATTAAAATTGTGTACTAACTGGTTCTCTTCCTTCGTAAATCTTCCGCCCCAAAGTTTCATGTCTGTTCCTCCGTTGTCTGTTTTTTATGATCTATATGTTTCTCCGGTTCCGGCATGTCGGGAATTTCGGAATCCGGTACCTCCATTTCATCTGAACTCTCTTCCGGTTCTTCATCGATCTCCGGAATCTCTTCAAATTCATCTTCATCCGCACGTTCTTCTTCTGATTCACGCTGCATTCTCCGGATCCTGAGCATCCGTGCTCGATCTCTCCGCCTCTCCATCTCTCTGCGCAAAAACCATAAAAAGATCAGGATCACGATCGATCCGCCTGTGATCAGGACGCCAGGCTTTAATCCCTCCGGGAAATAAGAAAAATCGATCACATGGTCCCCTGAGCCCACATCGATGGCAAGGAATGCGCCGAACGCTTTCCTCGTCTCCACCTTCTGCCCGTCTACCTTCACAGTCCAGCCCTTCTCGAAGGGGATCGATGTGAAGAGCGTTCCAGCCCGGTCAGCAGTTACAGTTCCGGAAAGTTTCGTGTCCTTCCAGCTCGTCAGATGCATCGGCATCCGGTTCAGACGGTCATAAACCTGAATCATGGCATCCTCGGAGAACCGGTAGGCAATGGCATTCAGCTGCTCACCCGCCTCATCCGCCGTGAGCTTCACTTCATATCCCGGAGACAGGGTTCCAAGTTCCAAAAGATATCCGCGGTCTACATTGCCAAATGACTTTGAACCCGACGGCAGATCCGCTTTCACGTTCTTCACCTTCTTATTCAGAACGAACACATAGTATTCCCCGGTCATATCCGGTGTGAAGGTGAACGTATTTTTATTCACTGTTCCGCCTGTATCTACAAGAACTTCGTCTGCCCCTGTGACCAGACACAGATCATTCTGTACTTCCGCGGGATTATCCATCTCATACTGCCAGTTCTCCTCAATATCCGAAGGAAGAACAAAGCCTAGCGGCAGTGTATACAGGTTCTCATAGAGATATGTCCCGCCGCTCTCTCTCAAATACATCATAAGCTCCGTGTTGGACACTGCATCGGAATAGAGCGCATATTTTACGGAAAAGATGCTGTCCACAAGCGGTGTGCTGCCCGTGATGCTGTAGGCGTTCGTGGAGGACTCGCATCCAAGCTTCTTAAAGACCTTCGAAAGATCGGCGTTTGCCGTTGAGGAGAACAGGGATACCGACGGGAAATTCATCCATGCACCGTCGTTTTTCGTCTTTCTCGTCTTTTTCTCCACCCGGTAAAAATCCGATGCCGGTTCCAGAGAATCCTTCAAGATCCGGACCTCTTCGTTATCCGCAGTGTAGGATTCACGGCTCGTGGTCGTGACACTCGTCACGGTTGTATTGATGGCTGCCTCCATGGAGACCAGCGCCAGCGCCAGAAATCCGGCTAAGGCCCGCCTTCCTCCTTTATAAATGTAGATCAGTCCCGCGTAAGCCGCAAGGAAGATGATCGCCACATAGTAGACAATAAAGTGGAAATGTTCCTGTGTCACCAGCTTTTCTGCCAGAAGTACAAAGCAGATGCTTCCCCAGAACGCGATAGCAACATACTTTTTCGGTGTTTCATCCAGATGCGCATAAGCCCGGAAACAGATAAATAGCATTAGGAAGATATAGATGAAGGACTGTCGGCACGGAAGGCTGTTCGGATAGTGGAATCCATGCCAGATAAAATTCAGCACATTCATGGAAAAGCTTGCAAAAAAGAGCAGCAGCAGTCCGCAGTACACAGCCTTTTCTTTCACAGAGATCTTCTTACATGCCAGATACAGCAAAAAGAAGAGAAATACCGCGACGCCGCAGTAAATATTTGGCCAGTGGTCCAGACCGATCTCCGTCTCCACATTTCCGATATGGCGGGCGATCATATCGAAGATCGGGAAATAGGAAGTCCACGCCTTTGGGAAATCAAAGTTGCCGGATGCCGTACTCTGGAGCGCACAGATCTCCGGCAGCAGAACTCCCGCCGCGAGTCCGCCGGAAAGCAGGGAGTAGATTCCAAACCTCGCACAGCTCTCCACGTATTTTCTTACCGGTCCCGGTTCTTCCAAAATAAGAAGTGCGATGAAATAAAGCACCAGAAACAGGCAGGTCATGATGGAAATATAGTAGTTGGACAAAATAGAAAGCCCAAGGGTCACGCAGTAGAGCATTCCCTTCTGTTCCCTCACAAGACGCTCCAGTCCGTAAACGATCAGCGGTAAGAGGAGAATGCAGTCCAGCCACATGATATTCCAGCTGTACGCCGCCATATATCCGGACAACGCATAAAAAATCCCGAAAAATCCGACACCCAGAATACAGTTTTTACTGTGCTGTTTTAAATACCAGGCAAAGCTGAGTCCCGAAAGTCCGATCTTTATGACGATCATGATCGTCATGAATTCGATGATCAATTTTTTCGGGCAGAGCAGGATCAGCCAGTTTAAAGGGCTTGCGAGATAATATGCGTAAAGCGCCGCAAAATTAACCCCCATTCCCACATCCCAGCTGTACAGAAGACTTCCGCCTGTCCGCAGCTTATGCTGGAATTCTGAGAAGAACGGGGCGTACTGATGATACATGTCCGTCCTCAGAAAGCACCTCTCGCCGAACGGGAAGATCCCTCTCTGGGCAAATATGCAGATCATAACGAGTACCGGGACAAAAAACGCGATCATAAGACCGTCTCTCGACTTTAACACCGGCACCGTTCGTCGTTTCTTCTTACGCGCTTCCGGGATTCTTTCTGGTATTTCTTCCCGGACTGCATCATCAATTTCTTTTATTTCTGTCATACCGTAAAACTCCTCCGTCTACGCAAAAGGTATTTCGCACTCCAAGATCTGATCCGGTCATTTCTTTTTGTCATTCGTAAAAATCAAGATCTTGCTAAACACATAATTCAGTATCACGACCACGACTGAGATCAGAAGCTTGCAGAGAAAGAACTCCATCTTCATGAGATCCACCATAACAAACAGTGCCGCGAGATTAAACAGGAAGGTCGCTACCCGGCAGAGAACAAATGAAACAAATTCTCTCCATACCTTCCCCGGATTCAGCGTATGGCTCTCAAACACCCACCACTTATTCGTCACAAAAGCGAACAGCACCGCAGCCACCCACGCAATGGTCTGAGCAGGAACCGGATCCATCTTCCATATATAATATAGAAGATTTGAGATCGCATAGTCGATCACTGTTGTCAGGACACCGAAGATCAGGTAAGCGATCCCCTCGCGGGCCAGACCGGACTTTCTCTTTCCTGTCTCCTGCTCCGCCGGATCATCCGGTTTCTTTTTCTGATTTATATCTTTTTCTTCCATAAATAATTCCATCCCTCTATCTTTCTCGATAGTCTTTTTCATTTTAGTATACCAACGCAAAAAAGTAAAGGACTGACAGCCGGTAATTCGGCTGTCAGTCCCTCTTTTTTTACGATCATTTCAGTTTTTATTTCTCCGGCAGCCTGTCTGCCGTTTTTCCCACTTTATTCAGCAAGAAGCTTGTCGATACTTACAAGTTTTACGCATACACAGAAAATCTCAGCTGCAAGCTTCAGATCTTCCAGTGTCGGGAAGGACGGAGCAATACGGATATTGGAGTCATGCGGATCCTTGCCGTATGGGTAGGTTGCACCTGCGCCTGTCATAACAACACCGGCATCCTTACACTTTGCAACGATCGCCTTCGCGCATCCATCAAGAGCATCGAAAGAAACGAAATATCCTCCGTTCGGTTTTGTCCACTTACCGATCTCAAGTCCGGCGAGCTCCTTATTTAAGATCTCGTCAACCGCCTCGAATTTCGGGCAGAGGATCGCGGCATGTTTTGCCATCTGAGCCTTGATTCCATCAAGGTTCTTGAAGAAGCGCACATGACGGAGCTGGTTGATCTTATCATGGCTGATAAACTGTACGTTCATCTGTTTCTTCATATCTTCGATATTCGCCTTGGATGTAGCGATTGCGGAGATAGCGGAGCCCGGGAATGTGATCTTCGCTGTGGAACCGATCTTATATACCATATCCGGATTTCCGGCTTTTGCACACTCGGAGAGGATATCAAGGATATGATCCGGATGATCCGGGTGTAAATGATGTACGCAGTAAGCGTTATCCCAGATGATTCTGAAGTCTTTTGCTGCCGGCTTTAAGTTTGCGAATCTCTTTACTGTTTCGTCGGAATAAGACTGTCCGGACGGGTTCGAATAAAGCGGAACGCACCAGATGCCTTTTACGGTCTCATCGTTATTTACATATTTTTCAACAAGATCCATATCCGGACCATCAGCTGTCATCGGAATATTGATCATTTCGATACCGAAGTACTGGGTGATCGCAAAGTGTCTGTCATATCCCGGAACCGGGCAGAGGAATTTTACTTTGTCGAGTTTGCACCACGGAGTGCTTCCGCAAACACCATGTGTCCAGGCACGGCTTACCGTATCAAACATCAATGTCAGGCTGGCATTTCCGTACATAACGATATTTTCAGCCGGAGCATCCATCATAGCTCCCATCAGCTCTTTTGCTTCCTGAATACCGGTCAGGATTCCATAGTTTCTTACATCGCCGTCAGCGGAGATATAGTCGCTGGAGCTGTTTAAGACATCCATCATCGGAAGGGAAAGGTCGAGCTGCTCCTTACATGGCTTGCCACGTGCCATATTCAGGCTTAAATTTTTTCCCTGATACTCTTTGTACACAGCCTCAAGCTGCTCCTTTAAAGATGCAAGTTCTTCCTTTGACATTTCGCGGTATGGTTTCATGTCAGTATCCTCCTCATTTTTTCGTTTTTTACAGCACCGAAAACCCCTTACGGTGTCTGTCCCCTATGACTATATTATAATCGAAGACCGAAAATCTTACAACACAAAAAATAAAGTTTCGCCCTATTTTTCTCACAATTTTGAGCCTTCTTACAAAAATATCTTAACCCTCGCTCCGTTGACTTTTTTTTAACAATAACGTATCATTATATTATTGATTTTTATCGAACAGCCACAGAGGGGGATACCGAATGATAAATGAAAATAAGAGCGTCAGGGATCTGAAACGCATGGTTCTGATCGGAGCGATCGTCGCCCTCGTATCCCAGCTCTACTGGAATCTTTTTGTATATAATTTCCGTATCTCTTCTTCCGTTATCGTGCTCCCGGTCCTCTTAATGACGCTGGGAAAAAATCTTTCCACGACGATGACCTGTTCGGTAACTGCAGTGATCGTTTTTCTGTTCCGACTGATTGCAGCGGTAAACGGCGGTGCTGATCTCATAACATCCGCGGAAAATTTATTTCCAAACGCGGTCTTCTATTTCTGCTACGGGATCATCTTTAACGCCATGATCCCCGGAAAACATACCGTGTCCTTCAGCCGGTTATTTCCGGCGGTCTTTTTTGCAGATTTTGGATCGAATCTGGTGGAACTCTGTATCTCAGAGAGCTCACTCCACACTATGACACCGGAAAAGGCCGGATACCTTCTCCTGATCGCCCTGTTCCGGACTTTCCTCACAAGCCTGATCTTAATGGCGGAAAGTCACTACCGGACTCTTTTAAAAAACGAAGAGCACGAGAACCGTTACCGCCGCCTGTTCTTAATGACTACAGGCTTAAAGAATGAGATCTACTTCATGCGGAAGAATTCCGAGGAGATCGAATCCGTCATGGCGAACGCCTATAAGCTCTACGAGAAGTTAAACGAGATGGACGTGCCGGATGATATGAAGCACATGTCACTCTCCATCGCGCGGGATGTCCACGAGATCAAGAAAGACTATATCCGGATCATTCAGGGAATTGAGGAGGAGATCTCCGAGGAATACGATGAGAAACGGATGAGCTTTCAGGATATCTTAAAGATCCTTGAAGACACCACCTACCATATGCTGGAGGCGAAAAATGTCCATATCCAGCTGGAGTTCCGATGCTCGGACAACTTTATGACCGAGGAGCACTACGAACTCATGGCCGTGTTAAAAAATCTTGTCAACAATGCCATTGAGGCCATCGAATCCGACCGGAAGATCGGCACGATCTGCATCGAAGAGCACCTTCGTAACGGGAACTACATCTTCTGTGTCACAGATGACGGACCGGGAATCTCACCGCGCCATCTGCCGAACATTTTTAAAATGGGATATTCAACGAAATTTGACCATAAGACCGGAAATATCTTCCGCGGTGTCGGCCTTTATGGGGTAAAAATGACCGTGGAGGAACAGTTTAAGGGAACCATCGAAGTGAGATCGGAGCAGGGCAGCGGAACTGCCTTTACCGTTGTGATTCCGGCGGCTTCCCTTGTGGAGGAAGAATTATGAGAATCTATATCGTAGAAGACGACCTGTCCGTCATCAACATTTTAGAAGACATCATCGAGACACAGGGACTCGGAGAAATCTGCGGCGATTGCGGCGGAGAGCCGGCAAACCTGTCCGACGTGCTGCGGGCAAAGCCTGATGTTGTCCTCGTCGACTTTTTCATGCCGGTAAAGGACGGCGTTGAATTTGTAAAGGAGCTGCGGGCTGTGAACACCACGGTCAAATGTATTATGATCTCCCAGGTGTCCGCCAAGGAGCTGATCAGCAAGGCCTACAGCGCCGGGATCGACTTCTTTATCAGCAAGCCGATCAACCTGATCGAGGTCCGTTCCGTATTAAAAAATGTGGAACAGCAGATCACAAATGAACACACTCTGGCGAATATCCGCCGGATGTTCATGAACGAGATCGACCATATGCCAAAGGGAACGAAGCCGGAATCAGATGACTACGGCAGGAAATTAAAATACATCTTAAACCGCGTCGGCATGTCCGGAGAAAAAGGATGTCCGGATATCATAAAGATCTGCGAATATCTTCACGAGAATCATATTCCTGTATCCAATTTAAGTGTGTCGCAGATGTGCGAGGCGGTCAGTGATTCCCCGAAAAATATGGAGCAGCGGATCCGCCGTACCATCGCAGCCGGAATGTCCAATATCGCCCATATGGGAATCGAGGATTTCATGAACGAGACCTACACCCTGTACTCCGGAACCCTGTTCTCCTTTGAGGATGTGAAGGCGGAGATGGACTATCTCAGAGGAAAGCGCTCCTCAGGAGGGAAGGTCAGCATCAAAAAGTTTATTGACGGACTGATGCTGGAAGCAGAGCGCTAAAACATATTAATTTCTATACGCCGGAATATCTTTTTTCGGCGTATTTTTTGTGGGTTCAGAACTTTTCACATGTTTTCAACTATTACATGTAGAAATCTTGTTAAGAATTTACAATTTTTTGTTAAGTAATTTTTGTAACTTTTTGTAACTTTATGATTTTTTTTGAAGGAACATTCTTATACTCTGACCATAAAAGGTATGGAGGTATAAAAAACTATGTTACAAATTGAACTTAACATGTATCAGGCAGTCGCAGTTGCTGCTCTCGTTCTGCTTCTTGGACGTTTCCTTGTAAGCAAGATCCCATTCTTAACAAAATACTGTATTCCTGAGCCGGTTGTCGGCGGCGTTGTTTACGCAGTTGTTCACCTGATTTTAAGATCCGCAGGAATCCTCGAAATCTCTTTCGACAACACTTTACAGTCCTTCTTCATGACTGTATTCTTCTGTAGTGTTGGTTACACCGCATGTTTCCGTCTCTTAAAGAAGGGCGGCGTTCAGGTACTCTTATTCCTGTTAGTTTCCATTATCATGGTTGCTCTTCAGAATGGCCTTGGCGCTGTACTTGCCGGTGCTTTCCATCTCGACCCGAGACTTGGTCTTGCGGTTGGTTCCATCCCGATGGTCGGCGGACATGGTACCGCAGGTGCATTCGGACCGGTTCTTGAGGAAGCTGGTGTTGCAGGCGCTAACGCGGTTGCGATCGCATCCGCAACCTTCGGTCTTGTTGCCGGCTGTATGATCGGCGGACCGCTCGCTTACCGTCGTATCCATTCCCTGAACTTAAAGTCCACAGAGACTGCTACCGGCAGTGATGAGGTTACAGTTGATAAGAACGAAGTTACCGGCGCGATCGATTCCAGAAGATTCCTGGACAGCGCATTATACCTTGCAATCGCAATCGGTGCCGGCACGATCGTTTCTTTATTCCTTAACAAGTTAATGACATTCCCGAGCTACATCGGAGCAATGGTTGTTGCTGCTATCATCCGTAACATTGTTGACGCAACCCACAAAGATATGCCGATGGAAGAGATCAGCACGATCGGAAGCTTCTCTCTTTCCTTATTCCTTGGTCTCGCAATGATGGGATTAAAGTTATGGCAGCTTGCAGAGCTTGCACTTCCGATGATCGTAATGCTTGCGGCACAGACAGTTCTCATGGCAATCTTCGCTTACTTCGTAGTATTCAACCTTCTCGGAAAGAACTACGACGCAGCCGTTATGACATCCGGCTTCTGTGGATTTGGTATGGGTGCTACACCGAACGCTATGGCAAACATGCAGGCGATCACCGCAAAGTATGGTCCGGCTCCGACCGCATACTTCGTAGTGCCGTTAGTAGGAAGTCTGTTCATCGATTTCTTCAATGCACTTATTATTACGACATTTATGAACTTCCTGTAAGATCCAATTTGGGATCATAGATTGTAACTCTTGAAAAAGGGCCCGCACCGGAATCCTGGGGTATATTCCGGTGGCCGGGCTCTTTTTCCTGTCTGAAATTTAATTGTAAATTTTTCTGAACGACCAGAATCTCTCTTTATCTTCCTGAAAACAGTTCTATCCCATCGATCATCTGCAGTTCTTCTCTCACACACTGAAAAAATCTTCGGATCTGATCATCCATCCGATTCTCTTTTGTGAGTCCATAGATCGTCATGTCCTCCGGTCCGCCTTCCATCGGACAGATCCACACGTCTTGTCTCTTGAATCGCCTTGCAACAAGAAGCGGGATCACCGCCCATTTTTTTCCATTCAGAAAGTATTCCAGAAATTCCATCTTATCCGCTGTGAGACTCGGATTTGCATCCAGCGGAAACCATCGGCTGTGCCAGATATCATATTCCGGATTCCACGGCAGCCGGATCTGTTCTTCCGGATCCAGCATATCCGGAGTCACTCGCCCCGTTTCTCTCCAGCTCTCACCACCGGCAAACACGAACGGCTCCCTGAACACCGGGAACGGAACTATTCTTCTGGAATTTAAAAGATCCGAGACCAGAGCCACATCAACACTTCCATTTTCCACATACCCATAAATATCAGAAGAACGCCCCGTCTTAAATTCAATGCTGCAGGTGTCCCGAGCGGACATCATTTCTTTCAATACAGCCGGCATCAGATAAAAAGCAATGCTGTTCACTGTGCTGACCCGCAGAAGCGGACTTTTCTTTCTTCTCGGTATCTCCTCCGCCTCCCTGTAAAGTGTCAACAGGCGTTCCGCGACCGGAACGAATTCTTTTCCATTCTCTGTAAGTTCCACACTTCTCTGACCGCGTCCACGCTCAAAAAGGCTGTATCCCAGTTCCTCTTCCATCGATTTCATTCTGCGGCTCATAGCCGGCTGTGTGATAAAAAGCCGTTCTGCCGCTGCTGAGATACTGCCATACTGGAGAACTGCCAGGAATGCCTCCAACTCTGTTTTTGTCATAATGATCTCCGTTTTCTCCGATTTTCTTTACTGCAAATATTTTATCCTGTTCAAAATATATCATTTTGATTATATTTTACTTTTTAATTATTCATTTTTCAATTAATATTTTCTGTGATACACTGATTTCTGTGAAGGTACTGAACCATCAGATTTCGCACCAGCCGGAGCAGCACATAGAATTTGGAGTACGCAGTGCGGAACATCCGGTATCAGAAGATTATATTTCAGGAGTACATAACCATGAACCAGACCTCTTTACTTTCCGGCAATATCCGACAGCAGATCTTAACCCTCGCCGTTCCACTGCTGCTTGGAAACATTTTACAACAGCTTTACAACACTGCCGACTCACTGATCGTGGGCAGATTTCTCGGCACCAACGCCTTTGCCTCTGTGGGAATCTCCGGCAGTCTTATGAACCTTTTTATCTTCATCCTCGACGGCTTCTGCGCCGGGATCACGGTAATCCTCGGTCAGTTCTACGGAAGCGGTGACAGAAAAAAATACCGCGAGGAAGTCTTCACCGCTCTTCTTCTCGGCATGATCATCGCCCTTATCATCAGCGGTGTGTGTACCGTCTTTCTGGATCCGATCTTAAACCTGATCCACACCCCGGACGAACTCATTCCTTACGCTGAATCCTACCTTTTCATTATCCTCGCAGGGCTTCCTTTTACCTGTCTTTATAACCTTTTATCCGGAATCCTGCGGTCTATCGGCAACACCAGAGTTGCCCTGTCTTTTCTCGCCGCCGCCATCACAGTGAACATCGCTCTGGACTTTCTCTTTATCGGCATTCTGAGACTTGGAACCGGCGGTGCTGCCGCGGCCACGATCCTGTCACAGTTTTTCTCCGCAATCTGCTGTTTTCTGTATCTGCGGGATACTTATCCGGGACTGCTCTGCCGCAGAGAAGATATTGGTGCTCATAAGGATCTTATGATCCACACTCTGCGCTACGGTCTCATCTCGGCGCTTCAGGCCTCCAGCCTGTATATCGGAAAGATTCTTGTTCAGGGCAGTGTCAATACACTCGGAACACCGGGAATCGCTGCCTATACGGCAGCGACCCGCATTGAGGGATTCGCGAATTCCTTCGGTGACAGCGGAGGAAATGCGGTCTCCGTCATGGTCTCCCAGAATCTTGGGGCTGGAAATCATGACCGGGTGAAAAAAAGTCTATTTTGGGGGCTGATGTTAAACTGGACGGTCTGTGTGGTGATCTCCCTTTTCATGTTCTTTGGTTCCAATCCTGCACTCCGGCTGTTTTTGAGTTCTTCAGACGAGCTGGCTCTCTATTACGGAAACAGTTATATAAGACTGATCTCTGTTTTCTATATATTCTGCTTTACAGGAAGTGCTTACATGGGATACTTTAAAGGACAGGGTTACATGGTCATCGCCTTCTGCGGAACAACCCTACACATTATTTTCCGTGCGATCTGTTCCGCCATCATAATCGGAAAGATGGGGCTCACCGCGGTTGCTCTCTTTTCCGGTCTCGGCTGGATACTCTGTGTGACATTCCTGACGATCAATTTTATCCGAATCGCAGGGAAAAACGCAAACATTCCATTCTCCCATGATCCGAACTGACGCCGGGTCCTTGTTCCCGTGCAGGGAGGCGGGCAAATTCTGAACTGAAAGGGTTGTATAATACAGTGGCCGTGGCAGAATCGTATCATTTCCCCTTGCATTCTCCCTCCTACAGTGCTATAATGTTCAATATCTTGATAAATATTTAATTTTTGAACATCGTAGGAGGTTTCAAATTATGAGTTCCAAAAATTCCGAAACACCATTAAAAGACCGGATCGACTGGGTCACTGTGATCGTACCGTTTCTTGCAATCCTGGCGCTCTGTGTCTGCTTCATCCTGATGCCGGATGCATCAAAGAGCGTTCTCGACACGATCCGTTTTATCCTTGGCGATACCTTCGGCCTGTTCTATCTTGCCGTCGGTCTCTTTGTCTTCCTGCTATCCCTGTATCTGGCATTTTCCAGATTCGGTACGATCCGCCTCGGGAAACCGGATGAAAAGCCAAAATATCCCCTCTTCGTCTGGGCGAGCATGATGTTCACCTCCGGACTCGCAGCCGATATCCTGTTTTACTCCTTCTGTGAATGGATCCTTTACGCGAACGATCCGCATATCGCAGAGCTCGGTTCCATGCAGACCTGGTCCAGCACCTACCCGCTGTTCCACTGGGGTCCGATCCCGTGGGCATTCTATCTGGTACTCGCCGTCTCCTTCGGCTTTATGCTTCATGTGAGAGGCTGTCATAAGCAGAAATATTCAGAAGCCTGCCGCGCGCTGCTCGGAAACAAGGTAGATGGGATTTCCGGAAAGCTCATCGACCTTCTGGCGCTCTTTGCGCTCCTCGCAGGAACCACAACGACATTTGCACTGGCGACTCCGTTGATGTCCCAGGTACTGACGACCCTGTTCCACCTTCCATCCTCCAAATGGATAACGATCGCGATCTTAGGCGTCACCTGCGTCTTCTACACATATGCCCTGCTCCACGGCATGAAGGGGATCTCCCTGCTTGCAAAGTCCTGCATGTATCTGTTCTTTGCCCTGCTCGCATATGTGCTGTTCCTCGGCGGTGAGACACGGTATATTCTGGAGACAGGCTTTGCGGCTGTCGGAAATCTTGCTCAGAATTTCCTCGGCCTCGCAACCTTCACAGACCCGCAGCGGACCACTTCCTTCCCGCAGACATGGACGATCTTCTACTGGGCCTACTGGATGGTGTGGTGCGTGGCATCTCCGTTCTTTATCGGATCCATCTCCCGCGGAAGAACGGTGCGGCAGACGATCCTCGGCGGATATGCCTGCTGCGTCAGCGCCACCTGCCTGAGCTTCATTATTTTAGGAAACTACAGCCTCGGACTCCAGGTGAGCGGAAAACTTGACGTGATGGCGATCTACGCCGCCGGAAATGATCTCTACACAACGATCATCTCCATCATCCAGACACTGCCGCTTGCGCCACTTGTCCTTGTGCTTCTGATCGTTGCCATGGTAGCCTTCTACGCCACCAGCTTCGACTCCATCGCCCTTGTGGCTTCCTCCTACACCTACCGCCAGATCACAGGCGATGAGGAGCCCCACAACGCCGTAAAGGCCTTCTGGGCGATCATGCTGATCCTGCTGCCAATGGCGCTTGTATTTTCCGACAGCTCCATGGCGAACCTGCAGAGCGTGTCCATCATCGCGGCGTTCCCGGTAGCGTTCGTGATCCTGCTGATCATCGCCAGCTTCTTAAAGGACGCGTCGGATTACCTGAAATCATAAAATAGGAGCTACGAAACGTACGGATCGATCACCTTCATCATAAAGTTTGATCCGTACGTTTTTCTTAAACAATTTGTAATTCCCCTGCCACACATTTACCACAAGTTGAAGGGAAAATACCATTGTCATAAATCGGAATTCTGGTATAATAGAATATGTAAACAATTTGAGAATTTTCAGCAGCCGTGAAAACAACGATCTGGCTGCTGTTACAATTTCTATGAGGAGGAAAATTAAATGAGAAAGAAAAATTTCTGCCTGGCAGTACTTTCCGCATCCGCAGTTCTCGCTCTGGGTGCTTCATTCAGTTCTTTTGCTGCTTGGAAGTCCGTAAACAGCGAATGGGTCTACACTGACAATAATGGCAACAACGTGACAAGCGCGTGGAGATCTGACAACGGCGAGTCTTACTATCTCGGCTCTGACGGATATATGGTCCGCAACACACTTCTTGAGGACAACGGAAACTACTACTACTTAAGAAACGGCGGCCAGATGTTAAAGAACGGCTGGCGTTTCCTTGAAAACCCGAGTTGGCAGGGTGACGATAAAGTCGGCGACGCAAGCTGGTACTACTTCGACAATAATGGACGTGCGCTCCGCACAACAGGCGATACTGTAAAGATCGCTGATATCGGCGGAAAGAAGTTCGCGTTTGATATGTATGGAAGAATGCTCACAGGCTGGATCACAGCTGCCGGTGAGAATATCTCCGATGATTCCGACTGGGCAACAGCTACATACTACGGTGACTCGGAAGGCGACGGAAGTCTCGTTACAAACGCCTGGGTATACATCAGCGTTAAGGACGATGACAACGAGGACGATAACGAGCCGACTTACCACTTCTACTTCGCTTCCAACGGTAAGAAGACCGTCAGCACAGAGAAGACCATCGGCAATGTAAAATACACCTTCGATGACAGAGGTGTTGCTCAGGATTCCTGGGTACACAACAGCGACAAGGGTACTTGGAAATATTACGGTGATGAAGAGGAACCGAAGCTTCATACCGGTTGGTTCCAGGCTGTTCCGTCTAAAGAGTTAAACAGCAATGACCATGAAAATGGTACGACTCATTGGTATTATGCAAACTCCAAGGGCGAGATCACTATTCCTACTGCCGACGGCGAAGTTGGAGTTGCTAAAACAATCGATGGAAAATCCTACTTATTCAACGAGGACGGAGAGATGCTCACGGGATTAAGAATTCTTACATACGATGGTTCTAAAATCACCAAGATTTCTTCTGAAGTTGATTCCATCGATACCATCAAAAATATGGATTCCGACACCAAAAAATTATTATACCTTTCCGACAGTGGCGCTGCAAAAACAGGTACAACTACCATCAGCCTTGATGGTTCCACATATACCTTCAGCTTTAAGTCTAATGGTTCTCCAAGAGGTGTCGGCGAAACCGGTATCTCAGACGGATATATCTATATGAACGGTTTACGTCTGACAGCTGATGAGGATACAAAGTACCAAGCCGTTACATACAAGGATCAGGAATACCTTATCAACGAAAACGGTACGATCCAGAAAAATAAAAAGAACATAAAAGACGCTGACGATTACTATTATTGCACAGATAGTAAGGGTGTTTTACGCCATGAGCGGAGCACTGAGAAGTGTACGATTAAGCATTAACCTTCCACCTAAATACACCGCAGATGTTGACAATATGTTTTTAGTATTTACTATAAGCTTCTACAATCTGCAATTGAGGGCATCTTCACTGACTTGGCGAAGGTGCCTTTTCTTTTTCTACATATTGCAATTTCCTGTCAACAAAATTTTCTCTTCCTGCACCTTTACCATTTCACCTCTCCCTGCCTGATTTTCCTCTTCTTCCTGACACACCTCCGCCACAGATTCCTCAAGGTTTCACCACAAAGTATTCACAGCTTAATCACATTTCTCTGATATACTTAGATCATCAAAAGGAAATCATAACCAACCAAAAAATTCAGGAGGTTTCACTATGAAAAAGAAATTTATGACTCTCGCGCTTACCGCAGCAATGGCTGCTTCTATGGGAATGACTGCTTTCGCAGGACAATGGGTACAGAACACCACAGGCTGGTGGTGGCAGGAAGACAACGGCTCCTACCCGGTATCCCAGTGGAAATGGCTGGATGGAAATAAAGATGGCATCTACGAATGCTACGCATTTGATTCAAACGGATATATGTACGCGGATACAACAACCCCGGACGGCTATACAGTAAACAAAGAAGGCGCCTGGACCATCGGCAATTCCGTACAGTTAAAATTTGCGAAAGATATGCAGAATGAATCCGGTTCCAACGACAATACCGCTGCTGATAACAGCACATCTGACAATACTGTTTACACAAACGAGGATATGGTCGGAACCTTCCGGATCAACGACGAGAACAGAGAAGATTACTTTGAGTTTATGCTCGGTGCCGGCGATTCTATTGCGGCATTCTACTATGATACCGACGGAGATACCCATATATACAACTTCTCTAAAGTCAGCAATACAAAATACCGCGATTCCTCCAATTCACGTAATCTGACGATCGTAGATTATGATACGATTATTGTAAACGACAGAACCTATATCAGGGACTAATCGCTAATAGCGAGCTGACCACTCCATTCCTTGAAGACATGAAGCTTTCTTCCTGTCGACTATAATTTCTATACCCGTTCCCAGCCCTCGGCATGAAATATTCCTGCCGGGGGCATCTATGATACAGAAGCATATAGAAAAAGCGTATCAACCGATGTATTATCACATCTTTTGATACGCTTTTTTCATGATAACAGTTCCGCCTCACGGCATTCCCGTCTCTTTCTATTCTACGTCCTGTCCGCCCTTCACCTGCGGCCGTCCAAGGCTCTCCCACTTCAGGTAGGCACTGATAAAGCCGTCGAGTCCGCCGTCGAGCACCGCATTTACGTTTCCGCTCTCGAAGCCGGTCCGGTGGTCTTTTACCATCGTGTACGGCTGGAGTACATAGGAACGGATCTGGCTTCCCCATCCGATATCTTTCACATCGCCGCGGATATCGGAGAGCTTCTCCGCGTTTGCCTGCTGCTTTAACATATACAGCTTTGCCTTTAACATCTGCATCGCCTTGTCCTTGTTCTGGAACTGGGAACGCTCATTCTGGCACTGTACAACAACGCCAGTCGGGATATGGGTGATACGGACCGCGGAGGATGTCTTGTTGATGTGCTGTCCACCGGCACCGCTGGAACGGTAGGTATCAATCCTTAAATCATCCGGATTGATCTCGATATCAAGGTCTTCCTCGATATCCGGCATTACATCGCAGGATACGAAGGATGTCTGTCTCTTTCCGTTGGCGTTGAACGGAGAGATCCTTACAAGGCGGTGTACACCTCTCTCGGACTTTAAGTAACCGAACGCATTCTCTCCGTTGATCTGGATCGTAACCGACTTGATTCCGGCTTCCTCGCCGTCCAGGAAGTCGAGTACCTCCACCTGGTACCCTTTTCTCTCTGCCCAGCGGCAGTACATACGGTATAACATGCTGCACCAGTCACAGGACTCTGTTCCGCCCGCTCCGGCATTCAGTCTTAAGATCGCGTTGTTGTTATCGTACTCCCCTGTGAGAAGTGTGCGGAGACGGAGTGCGTCGAGCTCAGATGTGAACTCGTCGAGCATCTCCTGGATCTCCGGAACGATCTCCGGATCATTTTCCTCATACCCCATCTCGATCATCAGACCGATCTCTTCGTACTGATTCTGGAGCTTGTTGTACTCTGCGACCGTATCTTTCAGGTTTTTCGCTTCCTTCACGAGTCTCGTGGATTTCTCCGCATCCTCCCAGAAGCTCGGCTCCTCCATGGTCTTGTCCAACTCGTCGATCCTTCTGATCTTCGCTTCCAGATTCAGGGAGTCCCTGACCTCCTTCAGTGGAGTTTCATATGTGGATAATGTATATTTAAACTGGTCTAACTCAACCATAGAATCTGTCCTTTCTAATAACATTTCACCAAGGCCGCCTGTTCCCTGTGCGGACCATACGGAATGTTACCTTTCTTATAATGATTTAACAAGGTCAGCGCAGAGGTTCCGCGCTGACCATCATTTCATAAAACAATTGGTATTGATCCTATGCTAACGGTTTTCTTCCGCAGCACTGTTTATATTTCTTGCCGGATCCGCACGGACACGGATCATTCGGGTAGATTTTCTGTGTCTGACGTCTCTGCGGAGCTCTCGCCGCGGAATCGTCACGGTTTGTACCTGTAACCTTGGCAGCCGGCTCTCTCTCCACCTTCTCCTCTACACGGATATGGCAGAGAATACGGATCGTATCTTCACGGATCGCCGCAGTCATATCATCGAACATCTCGTAAGCGTTCATCTTGTACTCTACGAGCGGATCACGGTTGCCGTAAGCCTGTAAACCGATACCTTCACGGAGCTGATCCATATCGTCGATATGGGACATCCACTTGTTGTCGATCACCTTCAGGAGAACGACACGCTCGATCTCACGCACCTGCTCTGCATCCGGGAATTCTGCCTCCTTGGATTCGTAGAACTTCGTTGCCAGTTCTTTTAACATGTGCTTGAATTCGTCCTTGCTCATCTTGCTGATCTCGTCAGTCAGCTCGATCGGCTTTAACGGGATGATCGGAAGAAGAAGATCATTTAATTCCTTGAAGCCCCAGTTCTCCGGAGTCTGCTCGTCACTGACAGACATATCCACAGCGCCCTCAACGATATCGTTGAGCATCTTCATGATCAGCTCACGCATGTTCTCACCGTCGAGTACCTGACGGCGCTCAGCATATACGACCTCACGCTGCTCGTTGTTGACCTCATCGTACTTTAAGAGGTTCTCACGGATACCATAGTTGTTCGTCTCGATCTTCTGCTGTGCTTTTTCGATCGCGGAAGATAACATCTTGTGCTCGATCTGCTCGTTCTCCGGAACGCCGAGGGCATTGAACATGCTCATTAACTTGTCGGAACCGAAGAGGCGCATCAGATCGTCCTCAAGGGAGATATAGAAGCGGGACTCACCCGGATCGCCCTGACGTCCTGCACGTCCGCGGAGCTGATTATCGATACGTCTGGACTCATGACGCTCTGTACCAATGATCTTTAAGCCGCCGAGAGCCTTTGACTCGTCGTCAAGCTTGATATCGGTACCACGGCCTGCCATGTTCGTCGCGATAGTCACCGCGCCGTGAATACCGGCCTGAGCTACGATCTCAGCCTCCAGCTCATGGTACTTTGCGTTTAAGACTTTATGCGGAACCCCGCGCTTCTTTAACATCTGGCTTAACATCTCAGATGTCTCGATGGTGATCGTACCGACGAGGACCGGCTGTCCTTTCTCGTGGGCCTTTACGATCTCCTCAACAACTGCATGGAATTTCTCTTTCTTTGTCTTATATACCGCGTCATTTAAGTCTTTACGGATAACCGGACGGTTTGTCGGGATCACGATAACGTCCATACCGTAGATATTGCGGAACTCTTTCTCCTCCGTCTGGGCTGTACCGGTCATACCGCCTTTTTTCGCATACTTATTAAAGAAGTTCTGGAATGTGATCGTCGCGAGGGTTCTGGACTCTCTCTTAACGTTTACATGCTCCTTCGCCTCAATGGCCTGATGGAGACCATCGGAGTAACGGCGGCCCGGCATGATACGTCCTGTGAACTCATCAACGATCAGGACCTCGTCGTCCTTGACCACATAGTCCTTATCGCGGAACATGAGGTTGTGGGCACGGAGTGCAAGGATAATGTTGTGCTGGATCTCCAGGTTCTCCGCATCCGCGAGGTTGTCGATATGGAAGAATGCCTCGACCTTCTTAACACCCTGTTCTGTCAGGTTTACGACTTTCTCTTTCTCATTTACGATGAAATCACCGGTCTCGGTGATCTCCTCGCCCATGATGGCGTTGAGCTTGTTAAACTCGCCGGATTCCTCACCGCGGACTAACTGCTTTGCGAGAACATCACAAACCTCATAGAGCTTTGTGGATTTTCCACTCTGTCCGGAAATGATAAGCGGGGTTCTCGCCTCATCGATCAATACGGAGTCCACCTCATCGATGATACAGTAGTCGAGATCACGGAGTACCATCTGCTCTTTGTAGATCGCCATATTGTCACGAAGGTAATCGAAACCGAGCTCGTTGTTTGTCACATAAGTGATGTCACACTGGTAAGCGGCTTTTCTCTCCTCGGAGGTCATGGAGTTTAATACCACACCAACCTTTAAGCCGAGAAACTCATGAACCTGTCCCATCCACTCGGCATCACGTTTTGCCAGATAGTCGTTGACTGTTACGATCTGAACGCCTTTTCCGGCGAGGGCATTTAAGTATGCCGGACAGGTAGAAACAAGAGTTTTACCTTCACCTGTCTTCATCTCAGCGATACGTCCCTGGTGAAGGACGATACCACCGATGAGCTGTACCGGGTAGTGCTCCATCTTTAAAACTCTCTTTGCAGCCTCTCTGACGGTTGCGAATGCCTCCGGCAGAAGATCATCCAGAGTCTCACCCTGTGCGAGGCGCTCTTTGAATTTTCTTGTCTGATCTTTTAATTCTTCATCAGACATCGCCTGCATGGTCGGACGCAGTTTTTCGATCTTATCGATGATCGGGTAAATGTACTTTAATTCCCGGTCACTGTGCGTACCAAATACTTTTTCAACAAAATTCATTCTGCTTGTTCTCCTACATAAATAAATATACACATGCAGCGATACCCTTTTATCCATCTCGCGGGAGTTATCCACGGATACACGGTCTTTCAAACGCCGGAGCCGGATTTTATCCACATGACGCATGGTTCATCTCACATCAGGCCACTGCATACAAGTTTCTATATCTGAATCGTTTTTGATGTCCGCTGCTCCGTCCTGCGGGATTTTACCGCATAACCGCATACGTCTGCATCGTACAATCCTTAATATTTTAACACCTTCCGGGTTTTTATTCAATGACTTCATGTAATTTTAACATTTCGTACATAAATCCTTATCTCTGCCTGCGCAATTCCCGATAAAACTCCCTGCTACATCTTCTCGCAGCCGCATCGTCCATCTGCGCCGCATCCCTGCTGTTTTTTCTAAAACCGTTTTGACAATTTTTCGACAATTCAATTTTTTCCTCTTCGACATCTCCCTGACTCCTTCCCCCGGCTTCTCCCTCACTTCTGTCTATTTTTCTCTCTTCCTGCCGCTTTTCCCCTTTAAATGTACAACTTGCACAAACCATACATTCGATTGTCTGGTTATCCACTTTATCCACACTCATCCACCGAAATTATGTGGAAAGTTGTCCACCTCGAGAAATGCCGATTTCACGCCATTTCGCAGTTATACACCAAGTTATCCACATTATCCACAAGTTTTTTCCTCCCCATCGGTGGATTTTACGGTTCCTTAATATTTGTTTTATTTTTGTGAACATCTTATAAAATTTACATTTCCGACAACTTTTTTGCCCAATCCCATTGACAAACCGGGAAGGCTTCATATAGTTTTTGAGCTTTTATACACCTTTTTTTACCTTTTTAAATTTTCTCATTTTTTATGTATTTTGGTTGTCTTTTACAGAATTTTGTGCTATACTTAAGTCATCCCAAACAAAGGAGTTGATTTTATGCGTTACACGATCAGCGGAAAAAATATCAACATTACACCAGGCTTAAAAGATGCCGTGGAAAGTAAATTAGGAAAACTGGAGCGCTATTTTTCTCCTGATACTGAAGTACAGGTTACATTGAGCGTAGAGAAAGGACGTCAGAAAATAGAGGTTACGATTCCTGTTAAAGGCAGCATTATCCGAGCTGAGCAGGATTCCAGCGATATGTATGTATCTGTTGATCTCGTTGAAGAAATTATCGAGCGTCAGATCAAGAAATATAAGACAAAGATCGTTGACAAAAAGCAGAACGCCTTAGCATTTAACGAAGCCTTCCTTCAGGAAGAATCCGAGCCGGAGGAGACCGTTAATATCGTAAAGACAAAACGTTTCGCAATGAAACCGATGGATGCCGAGGAGGCTTGCGTACAGATGGAACTCTTAGGACACAACTTCTTTATGTTCCTCAACGCTGATACAAACGAAGTCAATGTAGTTTATAAGAGAAAAGGGAACTCTTACGGACTCATTGAACCGGAGTTCTAAAGAATCCTGAAACTTAATAAGAATGAATAGCCGGGCGGCAGCGTTGATGTGGGAAACCGCACAGTGACTGAAATGCCAGGCAGCAAAAATACAGGCGGTACTTGATTTTAGATTAAGTACCGCCTGTTTATTATGTTTAGATGCCCTTTATCAGTTGCCAACTATTCTTTTCTTCATTTTTGAGTTTCCTTTGCACATGCCGCGCAAGCCTCACATGCGCTCTTCGCGACCGCCATACCGCCCATGGAAGTCTCCCTGAGTTCTGACGGAATCGACCGTCCCACCGCATACATGACACCGATGGTCTCGTCAATCGGGGTGATGCTCTTGATTCCCGCCATAGAAAGTTCCGCGGAGATCAGGGCATTTGACGCCCCCATGGCATTCCGGTTCTGACATGGATTTTCCACAAGTCCGCCGATGGGATCACAAACAAGTCCCAGAATATTCACGATCGCGAAGGATGCCGCGTCGAGACACTGCGCCGGTGTTCCACCGAAAAGCTCCACAGCCGCTGACGCTGCCATGGCACTGGCCGCTCCCACCTCCGCCTGACATCCGCCCTCTGCTCCGGCTGTCGTGGCATTTCTCGTAATGAGGTATCCCACTGCCGCCGCGTTAAATAACGCCTGGCAGATCTCCTCATCCGTAAATCCGTAGTTTTCCTGCAGGGAACAGCAGACTCCCGGAATTACACCAGAAGAGCCAGCCGTCGGTGCCGCAACGATGAGTCCCATGGACGCGTTGACCTCGAGAACGCCCACCGCATAGGCGATCGCCTTTGAAACCACATCCCCACAGAGATTCTTCTTATTTTCCCTCAGCGTGTGGAGCTTTCTGCTCTCCCCGCCGATCATGCCGCCCATGCTGACGATATTTTCCTTTAACGGCTTCTTCGCCGACGCCTGCATGATGGACCATGCTTTCTTCATTTTCGCCCTTGTCTTCTCCGGATCCTGCTCCAGAAACGTGGTTTCCCGCTCGAACATGGCCTCAGAGATCTTTTTATTTTCCTTTTCGCAGTACTCTAAAAGTTCTGCACCATTTATAAAATTCATCGTTTCTCCCCCCATCAGTCCAGATTGATCGCCGGAACCAAAAGAACGTTTTTCACAGCCTCAAACCCCCGCAGCGCGTTAATCACCTGGCTGGAGACCATAGTATCCACCTCGATGATCGCGTAGGCCATCTTGCCCTTGCTCTCGCGGTAAAGGCGCAGGGAACCGATATTTAAGTCGTAAGCGCTCAAAACGGCCGTCACGAACGCCAGCGTACCCTTTTTGTCGATGTGCTGGACAACGATGGTGCTGTAATTTCCGGTAAGATCAACATCGACGCCGTTTAACCGCGTGATGACCGCATTTCCGCCGCCAATGGACTTTCCGCGCAGGGACATCTCATTTCCATTTTCGTCCTTTACATAGATGTCCACCGTATTCGGATAGATCTCCTTATCTGTGAAGTTTTCCTCGAAGGTAAAGTCAAGTCCTGCCTCTTTCGCGTGCTCAAAGGAATCGCGGATCCTTTCATCATCCGGGTGATATCCAAGGATTCCGCCGACTAATGCACGGTCTGTTCCGTGTCCATGGTAGGTACGGGCGAAGGATCCGTAGAGCACAAAGCGCACCGCCGCCGGCTTCTCCACCATTTTTCCGGCAATAAAAGCGATCCTCAGTGCCCCAGCCGTGTGGGAGCTTGATGGTCCGATCATGTTCGGCCCCAGAATGTCGAACGTTCCGATCTCATTCATACGTGTTTCCTCACTTTTACATATTGTATTTTGTTGTTCCGCAGGTCTGCGCACCTGCCGCGCTGACCATAAAAACATAAGCTGAATGGCAAAAATTCCTATCTAAAATGAATTTTTACATACCACTTTAAAGGCTCTGAGAAGTTATATCTTCTGCCTTCATATTTTGGATTTGTATCCGGCATTTTCCCGGAACCCGCATAAATGCTTGCGAAGCGCGTATTTAAGCCATTTTTCGCATATGCAGTAACTTCTCATATCGTGGCATAAAGTAGCATATTTTGAAAAATTTTGTCGTAAATCTGTCGTAAAAAATCCATCATTTCTGACTATGAAAGTCTCAGTTTTCCTTCCAGATTTGCAAAAGAATTTTTCATTTTCTATGCCGTTGCTTCCGCATAGATATTCATCGTGGTCGAGATATCCGAATGCCCCATGATTTCCTGAATGACTTTCAGATTGGTTTCATTTTCGCAGAAGCGGGTACAGAACGTGTGCCTCAGATTGTGAACTGAAAAATCCCGAATCAGCAGTGGCTCCCGTTTTTCCTTTTCAGCCAGTTTCACTTCATCCCGATTGTGATCTCTTATAATCCGTTTAATTGCACGATTTATAGTCATCGGGTTATGAAGATTCTGCTCCCTGTTCAGAAAAACAAAATTGGAATATCCATCTATCGTCGGAGATTTCAGCTTGAACCGTTTCTGATTCTCACGTTCCTGAAGCAACGCTTCCCTCACCTCTGACAGCATCGGAACTACACGATTGCCAGCGTTCGTTTTGGGCGTTGTAAGACGGAACCGCCAACCATCGTAGTCACGGAAACGGTAAATAACATTATGGTTGATGAAAATCTCATTATTCTCAAAATCACAATCATTCCATCGAAGACCAATCGTTTCACCAATCCTACATCCCGTTCCAAGCAGAAATGTAAACAGTGGCATCCAGTGGCTATAAATCGGCGAGGTTGAAACAAACTGAACAAATGCTGCCTGTTCTGCCTCTGTCAGTGCATGCCTTTGTGGCTTCTCCCAACAATGGCTTTTCTTGATATCACCCTTAAGCCCGTCTGATGGATTACAGCGAATATAACCATCTCTCACCGCCAGTGTAAATGTCGGATGCAGCAATGAATGGATAATCTCCAGGCTGTTCGGTTTAAAACTCAGGTCATTGATCAAGTAATTATAAAATTCCCGAATATCAGAATACTTAATCAAGCTGATTTTCCGCATTCCAAATTTCATACGTACGAACTTATCGTACATATACTTATAATTCGATCTGGTGGATTCTTTCAGTTCCGTCTTGCCACTGAAATAGATATCAAAAACATCATTTAAAAGGATGTTCTGATTTACAAAAAGGATTCCATCCTCCACGTTTTTCTCGGCCTGTTTCCGCTTCTCCCGAAGTTCCTTTAACGTTCCAGCATACACACTATGCCTGCGGCCATCTGCACCTTTATATTCGTAGCTGCCATCTTTTCTCTGGCTCTCACTGTCTTTTAAAACGCGTCCCTTTGAATCTTTTCTTGAATCTTTCATAAGTTCTCCTTCCATTTCCATGGAAAGAGCTTTGCTTAAGATATATTTTTGTTTAGCAGAGTTTGGATCCAACCGGAATCTTATCATCCAGCATTAACAGGTTCACAATCTCATCTTCCCCTTCTTGCATTCAGCAGAAAGAAACATGCCATGGGATACAATTCCCATCATAGCTCTCGGCGGGATGTTGACAATCGCAACTAAGGTCTTGCCAACCAGTTCCTCCGGTTCGTAATATGAATGCATTCCGGAAAGAATGGTACGATCTGTTCCACTACCATCATCTAATGTAAACTGCAGCAGCTTTTTGGATTTTTTCACTGCAACACAGTCTTTTACTTTTACCACTCTCATATCTGATTTGCAGAATGTATCAAAATCGATATCTGCTGCATCATAAGGCTCTACTACAACCTTTTCTGCATCTTCTGTGGAAGTCTCAGCGGTTACTTCCTCTTTCTCTGCCATTTTATCCATTTCCGTTGGCTTTGTCTCCTTTTCTCGTCTTCTCAAACAATATTTTACACTAAGGCGGTATGATCGTAAACAAGTTCGATTGATCCTGTGAATTTTGAATTTTTCGTTACAACAATAAACATACTATGATTCATCGTGTAGCAACCATGTACCCTTTTTGGAAGGACCTACATGTTCCACCAAACCATCTTTCTTCATTTTATTGATATGATACCTGACTCCGGCCACTGATAATCGCATCTGATCTGCGATTTTCTTCACAGTAATCGTTGGCTGTTCTCGCATGATTTCCAGAATCCTGGTTGCGGTTTCCGCATTAGCTTTTTGTTTTTTAATGTTAGTATTGGTTTTTGTGTTAGTGTTAGTGACTTTTTCTGTGTCAGTTTTTATGTTAGTGTTAGTGACTTTTTTTGTGTTAGTCTTTATGTCCGTATCTCTTTTCCGATACATGTTTACCCTAAAATCCCCATCAAAATCAATCAGTTCTGGTTCAGGCAAACCATATTCCGCACAGGCCTCAAACAATCTCGGTATTCCGGTTCCCCATTTCTCAATAATTTTCATATAGGCAAAGGCTCTTGCAATTGCAGGATTTCTCGGTTTTGAATACCCCACCATCATTTTAGAAATGGTGACATTATTTAGGAGCATCCCAGGCGAAGTTACTTCCAGTCTATCATCAAACAATGCCACCTGAATACTCCCCTGTTCGAGATAGCTACGATGTGCTACAGCATTTGCAATAATCTCGCGAATGCTGTCTGTTGGCAATTCATACACATCCTGTCTGTACATACCCTTTATCGTCATTCCCATATTGATTTTTTCAAGGACATACCGATATGCAGCTTCCATCTGTTCCTGAATGGGACCCTCAAATTCTCTCCTGTCAACAAAATACGCACGGTTTGTTCCTTTAAACACACCACACTGGATAGTAGGCTGCTGTGGCATTCTTCCAGTTAAAAGAGCATATGCATTTGTGGGATATATACCACCTTCAGACTCCTTCAGTACACCCCAGGAAATCAATGTGTTCTTGGTTACCTCTTTTATCTTCGCCTTCTCACTATCCTGCCATGTGTTGGCAAGAGCAGTTTCTTTCATACTTTTGCAAAGTTCATTGATGTCACTATCTGAAACCGTCATGTTCTGGCATATTTCACTATCAAAGTGGCGATTCTGCCCTTCTAAAATCAGTTCCTTTAGCATATACCCTTCCACATGTCTGGTTGTGCCAGATACTCTTACATAAGTACCATCAATCATCCCCTGTGATTTTATATAATATGGACGCTGTGCACCTGGTAAAATTTCTACAACAATCACCGTTTTATCTTTAACTGTCTGTAAAGCCACATCCGGTCTGATGGCTGGTTCACACGCATCAGAAATTGCGTTGGTAATGGCATCCATGGTTTTATAAATATTTTCCGTATTCATTCCCACAATTTCTAATGTCTTATCGTCTACTCCGAAAACAATCTTGCCACCTTTACCATTGGCAAAAGCCACCACTGTTTTCATATATTTTTCGCTCTTATCAGGTACCGTCACCTTATACTCGATATTCTTTGATTCGCCAGAAAACAGCATGTTTTCTTTCATAGCAATTACCTCTTAGAGTTCTATGTTTACAATGCTTCTCATCAATTCTATCCTTAATCAGTTTATTTATTCTTTATCATCTTTTCTGCATCTTCTCTTCTAATACAATAATATATATAATATACAGGGGGTGGTAATCATACCTTAGCCAAGCGCTTCCCAGGTTTTTCAATATCCTTTTTTATACTTTTGTCGTAAATCTGTCGTAAATGACCAATTTTTCATCATCGAAACACCCTGCAAAGTCTTATTTTAAGCTATTCTAACTTATCAACAGACTTCATTGTCGGGATTTTTACACACTGCACTATTTCTTATTATACACAATAAGGAGCTGTTTTTCCACAGCTCCTTATTTTTTCTTTATGATCTTTTCTTTTATCTTTTGCCCAGTTATCCTGAAGATCAATGGACATCTGCTGCTGGAACAGATTGCTGCATAATAAATTCCTGCAGCTCTTAATCTAAGAAGGTAACCGCTTTCGCCGGAGTACGGTAGTACGCCGTAGAAATAATAATGCCGGTCTTTGATGTGCTGGCGTGGATGATCTTTCCGTCGCCGATATAGAGGGCAACGTGGTTGATCGTCTTTCCGCTTGCGTAGAATAACAGGTCGCCCGGCTGGATCTGGTCGAGGGAGATTTCCTTGCCGTTTGCCGCCTGGTCTCTTGAGGTACGTCCGGTCGTCACACCGAAATGCTCAAAGATACGCATCGTAAATCCGGAGCAGTCAGCTCCGTTCGTTAAGCTTGTCCCACCGTATACATACGGATTGCCAAGGAACTGTTTCGCATATGCAACGATCGCGGTGCGGACTGCGGAATTGTAGACTGCGCTTCCCGGACCGTTCTGGGTACTCTGATATGAGCCGGAGGTTCCTGTGCTGCTGCCGGTGGAAGTTCCGCTTCCGCCGGGTCCTGCGGTACTGCCGGTATCCTGATTTCCGGTATTCTGGCTTGTGCCGGTCTGGGTGCTCTGGCTGCCCTGACTATTCTGTTCTTTCGTCGTTCCGTTATCCGCGTTCGGATTCTGGGCAATCATTCCGATCGTGGAGGACGGGGTGTCCTTATTTGCAGACGCAGTCTCCTGTCCTGCTTCTTTCTTTAACGCTTCGACCTTCGCGATAGCGTCCTCCGCCTCTTTCCTGATCCTTGCGTCCTCTTCCGCTTTCTGGCGCTCTTCCTCGACGCTCACGGCCTGCTTGAACTCCACGCGCTGGGTGACATAATCTTTATGTACATATCCGCTCAGGGATTCATCGACCTGGATCTCGATGAAGTCTCCCTCTTCCTTCACTTCCAGGTACTCAGCGTCCTTGGAAAGTGTGGTGAGGATCGCGCTGTCGGTACTCGGCTGCTCGCGGAGTCTTAAGCTGTCAGCGCTTACCGTCACATAAACCGTACCTATATCTTTCGCGATCCTCTCCGCATCAGCGCCGGTAATAAAGTATTCGGATTTTATGTAACCGGTCACGGTACCGGACTTGATCTGATACCAGGTTCCGCCTTCTCCGTCCACTGTAGCTAAGATCGTTGCTGCGCAGTTGTTGTAGATCTTGCCGACGATACTGCTGGAGGTATTCGCCTCGGAACGGATATTTACATAGTTGCTGACGCGGGAGATTGCCACGTTGTCATAAGCCGACTGTTTATTTCCGACGGTGGTAAGTCCCGTTCTCTCACTCACCTGCACCGAAAGGGTTTCCGCCGCATAAGCGATCTGCGGCATCATGAGCGCCACGCTCAGACCGCAGACCGCGATAATTCTTCCTGCTCTGTTCATAGATCGTTTTTTCTCCTGTCTATCTGTCGCCTGAAAACTGCTTGTAAACCATTTTCAAGTGACATTTCCTGATCGATGTCTTGTTTTCTTCGCCTGTTCCCAGGAAATTTCTTTCCTGTTATATCCAGATGGCTCAGGCTTTTATTCTAAAGATTCATGTACCTAAACTCAGACACATGACTTTTGATTTTCTGATTCCTGTCCGTTCAAATATTACTGCCTCTACCGTATCATACGGAATTTTCAGTTCAGGAAATTCCTACTCTATACCGTACAGGTACTGTTCTACAGACGCAACGCAATTTGCCCCGTCTGCCACTGCCGTAACGACCTGGCGGAGCGCCTTTGTACGGACGTCTCCTGCCGCGAAGATTCCCGGAACATTCGTCTTTCCGTCCTCCCCGGCCGCAATATATCCTGCCGGATCCATATCTACGGATCCCTTAAATTCTTCACTGTTCGGGGTGATTCCCACTGCGACGAACACGCCGTCCACAGCCAGATCTCTCTTTTCCCCGGTCTTTTTATTGAGAAGCTTCAGTGTCTCCACTTTTTCCGTTCCACAGATCTCCTCCGGCACAGTATCCCAGAGAATTTCCACGTTTGGAAGCTCCATCTGGCGCTTCTGCAGGCTTTTCGCTCCACGGAATTCGTCTCTCCTGTGGATCACATAGACCTTCTCACAGAGTCTCGCAAGGAAGATCGCGTCCTCAAGGGCAACATCCCCGCCTCCGACCACCGCCGTTATCTTTTTCCGGAAGAACGCGCCGTCGCAGGTCGCACAGTAGGAAACGCCTTTTCCCGTAAGCTCTGCCTCCCCCGGGATGCCAAGCTTTCTGTGGTGGGCACCGGAAGCGATAATGACCGCTTTCGCGAGTCTCGTCTCCTTTTTTCCCACTACCTGACGGATCACAGGCGGGTGTCCCGCTCCCGCTTCTGCCGCCTCTAAGACTTCGTTCTCATCCGCAAGGTCCGCGGTCTCAATTTTTAAGACCGTATCCTTCGCAAACTCCACGCCCAGCTTATCGGCATGCTCCCGGAATTTCATTCCCAGATCGAAGCCGCCGATCCCCGGAAGTCCCGCATAGTTGTCTACCTCATATGTTGTAAGCACCTGTCCGCCGCTCATCATCTCTCTTTCAATCACGAGGGTCTTTAACTCCGCACGTTTTGCGTAGATCGCAGCCCCGAGTCCCGCCGGACCGGAACCGATAATGATCAAGTCATAGATCTGTTCCATGATGCCTCCAATCTCAGTATTTACACCTGTTTCCTATCGTCTTCTGTCCGCACCACGCGGTCAGTCAGCACACAATGCGGCTTCTATAGTATAGCACTATACATATCTATTATACAATCAATTTTCCCGGAATTTAAGTGGCATTCCTGTGGCAAAATTTACCATTAATATGATGTGAGAAAACGCAGACATGCAAGTGAGTATGACCGCATTTTCCTTAAGGGCGTTACCGATAAATTTCAGGAATTGACCTTCATAATATTTTGGCATAGTGAATTGTCCTGAATTTATAAAACTATTGATGTCTTTCTGTTATAATTAAGATACTGTCAGCAAATCAAATGATAGCTGCATGGGAAGAGCCCCATTCGTTTCCTGCAATTTTTTTGAAAAGAGAATCGCAGCTGCACATATATATCAGGCTGCGGTACACATTATGATTTTCAACAAAGAAGAAAGAACCCACTGGATCGAAAGCTACAAGAACTTCCCAACCTCAAACATCTCCGACGCAATGGATAACCTCGGTCTCCGCTCCGGAGTCGTCCTTGGACTCCACCCGTTAGATGTTTACCAGCCGCGTACCGCAGGCTTCGCGAAGACACTCCGCCAGATGCGCAGAAAAACCGCTTTCGACGGGAAATCTCTGACAAAACAGGCTTCCATTATCGACAGCCAGGCGGAGTACGGTGACCTTCTCGTCATTGAGGCCAATATCCGCGGCGGAATGAGCTTAAATGAGGCAAGACTGCAGAAATAACCATATCGAAGCCGAAAGCCATGACTGCATTGATCCTGATGCGATCATGGCTCTCTTATTTACGCGAACAACGAGCCAAAGTCCATGCGCTGCCCGGACTGCAGTGGATTTTTCCGGAATCCTATTGTAATTCCGGTGTTATTCCCTTAAAATATGCATATCTGCCGTTTTCATCAATCCCCGGAATTCTTATAGTCCGATCATTTCCGGCAGCTGTGATCTCATCAAAAAGCAACGTAACTATTCAGTACCTTCATAGTTACGTGCAAAAATCCATTCCAGATCAGCTTCGCTGATGGGATTTTTGCCTTCCAGCCTATGTTTTCTTACGGTCAGCGCAGCAAGTGCGCAGACCTACTGAACAGTTACAAAGCAACAAAGTTTTATACGCAAATAGGAGTTCATTATGAAAAAAACAGTTCTCGTCACCGGCTCCTCCCGCGGGATCGGGCGGGCCGTGGCTTTAAAATTTGCTTCCTGCGGATACCATGTCGTGATCAACTGTGCCCGAAGCACAGAACGGATGGAAGAAGTAAAAAAAGAAGTGGAGGTCTTGGGTGCGGAGTGTCTTGCGGTACAGGCGGACGTCGGAGATCCAGATGACTGTAAACGTCTATTTAAAGAGATCGAATCCCGCTTCGGTCATGTGGATGTCCTCGTAAACAACGCCGGGATCTCCATCATCGGCCTCTTACAGGACTTAAGCTTTGAGGACTGGAACCGGATCGTCTCCGCGAATCTCTCCTCCGTCTTCCACTGCGCCAAACTTGCGATCCCCGGGATGATCCACAACCATAGCGGAAAGATCATCAATATCTCCTCCGTCTGGGGCGTCTGCGGTGCCTCCTGCGAAGCGGCCTACTCTGCCACAAAAGGCGGCGTCAACGGTCTCACCATGGCCCTCGCCAAGGAACTCGCCCCCTCCGGCATTCAGGTGAACGCTATCGCCTGCGGGGCCATTGATACGGAGATGAACGGATTTTTATCTGATGAGGAGCATGAGATGCTCTTAGACGAGATTCCCGCCGGCCGCATGGGAAAGCCGGAGGAAGTCGCAGACCTCGTCATGAAACTCGTAGAAGCACCGGATTACCTGACCGGTCAGATCATAAAAATGGATGGTGGCTGGATCTGATCCAGCCACCATCCATTTCTGCTTTAAAAACGCAGACAATCCTGCAGATAACGCGCATGCGCCTGAAGCGCAGCAATAATCTCCTGTCTTCTCTTCTTTATCATCGGACTCATTCCCGTCAGGCTCACACTTCCAAACAATTCATTATGATATCGGTTAAAGATCGGCACTGACAGCGCTGATACTCCGGTAAAAAGAGCGTCGTATTCTTCTGAATATCCATTTTTACGGATCCGGTATAACTCCACGTCAAAATTCTTCTGCTTATCCTCGAAAGACTTCTGGAACGGTGTCATCGGCATCCTTTCCAGATATTCCGCTCTTTCTTTTTCCGATAAATATGCCAACAGAATCTTTCCGCTTGCAGAATCATACAGAGATATCTGTGGTGACACACGCTGGACAATAAAAGGGCAGTTTGTCGGTTCAGTTGTGTCAATCACTCTCAATTGCTTTTCTTCCATTGCAAACATGGTTCCGTTTAACTGGAACTGATTACTTAACGCCAGCAGTCTGTCATGACCCCGGTCAATGCACATGCTCTGGCGCGTCCCGGCAGCGAGACAGGCTTTGTTAAACAGCGCCGCCCCCAGCATGTACTGCCCATTTCCATTCTGGCTGATATATCCATTCTGGTAAAGCGTACTCAGGATTCCATGGACTGTGCCTTTGTTCAAATTGAGCTGATTGCTGATCTGTCCCAGCGTCAGGGCAGAATTTGTCATCGTAAAGCAGTTCAGTATGTTGATCGCACGCTGAACCGATTGGATCTGACGTTCCGTAGCCTTTGTATTCTTTTCCGTAACATTTTTCGATTCATCCAATGGCAAAATACCTCCTCCTGTCAAACAGAGTTTGATATTATCAAAAGCAAGTTGACAATTATTGTCATTTTATCATTCCTATGCTATATTGTCAACACAGTTACAAAAGTTCCATTTTTTCGGCCGAATAACTAGAACATTCATATCGATCAACTAAAAAAGGAGAAAAAAGCATGGTGAATTCCAATAATGTCACTCGTAAATTTACTATGAAAGAAAAACTTGCTTCCCTTGGACCCGGCTTCGTGATCGTGGGATCATTCATCGGTCCCGGAACCGTAACAAGCTGTACACTGGCAGGTGCAACTTACGGTTTCACACTTTTCTGGTGTGTTGTCTTTTCCGTTATCGCAGTTATCGTCATGCAGGGTATGGCGGCAAGGATCGGTATCATCACTCAGGAAGGTCTCGCAGAAAACATGAAGCATGACTTTGCAGACCGTCCGCTTCTTCGAAACATTTTATGTGGCCTTGTCATCATCGCGATCACCATCGGCGGACTCGCATATATGGGCGGTGACCTTACCGGAACGGCAATGGGAGCCAGCGCACTGACCGGTGTTCCGACAAGAATCATGGCTCCGATCTTAGGAGTTATCGTTCTGATCGTTCTCCTCTTTGTCGGTGATGCCGTTAAATATCTGGAAAAGCTTTTAAGTGTATGTGTCACTTTAATGGCAATCGTCTTTCTTATGACAATGCTCATTGTTCGTCCCAATTTCGGCGAACTGCTCCGCGGCTGCATTCCGACAGTCCCGAAGGGCGGACTGATGACATGTCTTTCCCTCATCGGAACGACCGTTGTTCCGTACAACATGTTCCTGCATGCTGCAAGTGCCCAGAGAACATGGCATACAAAGGAAGAACTTCCGCTCTGTATGTTTGGCACAACCGTACCGATGATCATCGGTGGTGTTATCACCGGTTCCATTATGATCACATCCGCAGTGGTTATGCGCGGCATGAGTGTTAACAACGCAATGGATATGGCTGTACAGCTTGAAGGTACACTCGGACGTTTCGCTCAGCCTTTCATGGCATTAGGACTTCTCTCCGCAGGTATTTCCAGTGCGCTCTGCTCTCCGATCAGTGTCTCTTACGTATTAGCCGGACTTTTTGACTGGAAGACAGACGGCTCCGATAAACGTTTCTTAGGAACAAGCGCAATCATTCTGATCGTCGGAATTATTATTTCCGCAATTGGCACCAACCCGTTAGCACTGATCATGACTGCTCAGGCTGTAAATGGAATCGCACTCCCGGTCGTTGTAGGTGTTACTCTTTACCTTGCAAGCCGTCAGAGAATTATGGGTGAATATAAGAACTCCATGCTTCAGAACATTATTGGTCTGATGATCTTTGCGATCTCCCTGATCCTTGGTATTTCAAGTTTTATTGGTGTTTTTGCCGGTTAAAGCATTAACACATACATGCACATGAGAAGAGGTGAATATATGCTGGAGGAAGTTGCGAAAGATGCCTGGGAGTATGGGCGAAAATTTCTGCTGCAGGGAAAAGTCGCAGATTATATCCCTGAGCTTGGGAAAGCAAATCCAGTACATTTTGGACTATGTATTAAAACAGAAGATGGTCGTCATATCGAATTTGGCGATTCCGAATGCCGTTTTACTATACAGAGTATCTGTAAAATTGTTTCCCTCGCAGCAGCACTGCAATACATCGGTGAAGAAAAGGTCTTTAAGAATGTGATGATGGAACCGTCCGGGGATGCGTTCAATTCAATTTTAAAGCTTGACACAGCGAGCAACCGCCCGTTCAATCCAATGATCAATGCTGGGGCCATTGAAGTTGTAAGTCTTCTGGCAGGGCGTTTCTCTTTCGAGAAGATGCTGGAATTTATCCGCACCTTATGTAATGACAATGAAATCGTTCTGGATGAATCCGTCTACCGCTCCGAAAAAGCGACCGGCGACAGGAATCGGGCGATCGGATATCTGTTAAAGAGCAAGGGCGTGTTAAAGGGGGATGTTCTCCAGACTCTGGATCTCTACTTTAAGCTTTGTTCCTTAAGTGTAAATGCCAGATCATTATCCGAATTAGGTCTTCTTCTTGCAAACGGAGGTATTTCCACCACTACCGGAAAACGCCTTCTCGACAAAAAAGTCGTCCGAACATTAAAAACCCTTATGCTGACCTGCGGCATGTACGACCGTTCCGGGGAATTTGCCGTTCGTGTGGGAATCCCATCCAAAAGCGGTGTCGGCGGCGGAATCCTGTCCTGTGTGGGAGGCCGTATGGGAATTGGAATCTATGGACCGGCACTTGACGAAAAAGGCAACAGCATCGGCGGCGGATATACACTGGAATATCTCTCTGAACATTTGAATCTTCACATCCTTGATTCCGCCGATGCAAAAGAAGCATAAAATTAAGTCTTTTAATGCGACATATACAGTTTTCATGTAACTGTTGACTGCTTCATAACCATAAGTAAAAAATGGCCCTCGACAATGGGGCAATTGAGCAAAGAAAGGAAATGACATTATGAAAAACAGCAAACCAACGATTTATGATCCGGCGTTTTTACCCAACAACATTTACAGCGGAGTTCCGTCCTGGCTGAATCTTCCGGTTCTTGAAAATGAAAGTGAACTTTCCTCCATGGATGCCGTTGTCACCGGTGTTCCGTGGGAAGGCGGATGCACGATCGGCGGATACTCTTCCTGCACAGAAGGACCGAAAGCAATCCGTTCTGTATCGATCCGCTATACCGGCTATCTTCCGGACTTTGACCTTGATGCATTCGATTACTTAAAAGTCGGTGATTTCGGCGATGTCGCATGCAGAAACGGTGATTATCCGCTTACCTTTGAAGCGATCAGAGAGAGGATCGGCCAGATTGAAGATGCCCACGCACTCCCGATCACATTCGGTGGTGACCATGGAATCGCTTATCCGATCATCAGTGAGATTGCAAAACGTCATCCAAAGCGGGTCGGCGTTCTCCATATTGATGCCCATCTTGACAATTACTCCAACTTTGGTGATGATGAATATGCCCGCTGCTCTCCGTTCTATCAGCTTTACAATGATCCGAATATGGATTCCACAAAGATCGTTCACATCGGTATCCGCGGACCGCGTAACCATAAAGAGGAATTTGCAAATGCAAAAAAATATGGTGCAACTGTGATTCTCGCAAGAGAGATCAAAGAGAATGGCTGGAAAGAATCCATCCGAAAAGCAATTGAGATCGCCTCAAAAGATACCGATCTGATGTATATCACTGTTTGTTCCGACTGCCTTGACGCAGCGAGCATGCCGCAGGGACCGCAGGATATGTGCGGATTAACATCTTATGAATTGTGCATGATGCTTCACGAGGCCGGACTCGCAGGTGCAAAGGGCATGGATTTCGTGGAGATCTATCCAGATACTCTGAGCTACCAGACCGCCGCACACGATGCATGCTGGGCAACTCTCTATTACCTGAATGGACTTGCAGAGAGAAAGAAAAACGAGGGCGAACAGAAATAACTTCTGAAAGACGCAGCAGTTCAGCCAATCCGTGGTCGGACTGCTGCTTTTTTATAAAAAGAATCAAAAAATCAATTTTCTTACCGGTCTGTAGCAGCCGGGACTTTGTACACATGAAGGAGGAAACCACATGAAGACAATTTACGATGTACCGATCATTTTGAGAAGAGAAATTGAAGCGCTTATGGTCAAGCCATTTATCGACGCGTTTGAAAAGGAACTCGGACACGAAAAAACATATGAGATCGTAAAAAAAGTCATCTTCGACATCGCCTTTAAAGAAGGTCAGGAATATGCGGCGCTCTTCGGAAGAAATGACCTGCAGGCAATCCGTATGCAGATGGAACCCTGGTCATCGAACGGTGCCTTAAACCTTGCATGGAGTGGAGACGGAAAAAAACATCTTTGTGAAGATGTTCTGGAATGTCAGTATGTTGCCATGTATGAACGTATCGGGATGAAGGATCTCGGAGCTGTCTTATCCTGCGGACGCGATGAACCGTTTTATAAAGGCATGAATTCCAAGATCAAAATGACAAGAACAAGAACTCTGATGGAGGACGGTAAATGCTGTGATTTTGTATTTGATCTGGAGGAATAGCTGTGGACGTTCTGAAATTCGTAAAAGCGAAAAATGACTATCTCGGCAAGATCGAGGGCGGTGGACTTTCTTGAAAATTCAAATAACGAATGACATCATATTCCCCTATATCCCCCATTCCTTGCTGGGGAAATTTTCAGAATTCCATGACAGTTAAAAAGTGGGACTACTCACCGACGCTTTGCTCGCCGGACAGCAATCCCACTTTTTATTTATTGATTTCTCTGTATATGATTTTTATTATTTTTGCGAAATATCAGGCGTTCTTTTCCTTCTCTTCTCTCTCCTCGCGCTCCCGCTCCGCCTGGGACTTTCTCAGATAGTCCGGCTTATGCTCCATGGCAGTCTCCGTCTTTCCCTCCGCAAAATAGACAGCACCGAGAGCGGCCACAGATGCGGCTCTCTGGCGGTTTACATGCGCCGGGGCAAGATCATAAGGCACGGTCATCTTCTCCGCGATCTGCTTCTCATAAACAGGCACACCGTCACCTAAGAAGATCACGCGCTCGCCCATCGCGTTCAGTTTTTCGATCAGCTCACCCATATCCATCGCATCCTGATCCATCACGGTCTCAAATTTCTTCTCAAAGCGATAGATTCCCGTGTAGACCTGGTTTCTTCTCGCATCCATGATCGGACAGATCAGTCCGGATGCACCGAACAGGTTGTACGCTGTCGCGTCAAGCGTCGGAACATGGATCAGCGGCTTATTTAATGCCAGTCCAAGTCCCTTCGCCGTCGCAGACCCGATTCTGAGGCCCGTAAAGGATCCCGGACCGCCGGATACTGCGATGGCGTCGATCGTATTCAGATCGATCCCCACAAGTTTTACCATCTCATCGATCATCGGCAGCAGGGTCTGCGAATGGGTCATCTTAAAATCCACCGTATATTCCGCCATCGTGATCCCGTCCTCATAGATGGCCGCCGATGCCACCAGTGAGGAACTTTCAATTCCTAAAATCCGCATCTATTTTTCCTCCACCGTGATCTTTCTGTAATCGAAGCCCTTTTCCAGGTTCTTCTCGATGGTGACAGTCTTCACATGCTCCGGCAGGATCTCCTCGATCATGTTGGACCACTCAATAAGAGTCACGCCTTCCCCGTAAAAGCAGTCTTCATATCCGACTTCATCCATCTCGCTGATGTCACCGATCCGGTACACATCAAAATGGTACAACGGCATTCTTCCGCTGTCATACTGCTGGACGATCGTGAAGGTAGGGCTGTTTACCGGCTCCGTGATCCCGAGTCCCTCAGCAAAGCCCTTCGTAAAAACTGTTTTTCCGACGCCGAGATCGCCGTTCAGGCAGATCACTTCGCCTGGCTTTGCCTGTTCCCCAAGCATTTTTCCAAAGGCGAAGGTCTCCTCCGGTGCGTTTGTTTCTTTTATCATGCCCTTAATCCTTTCGTCTTCTTCGGCGGAAGATTCCGCTTGCAGAAATCGACAAACTCCTGTTTTCTCCCTTCAATAGACCGGAATGGCACAAGATATCCGTTTGTCGGTCCGACCTTGATAATATACATGTTCGGGATCCGAACGACTTTCCAGATCTGATCCCATTTCAATTCTCCGGTCACACCGGCCTGTTCGACCCCGATCTGCTCATCCGAAACGTCAAGATTGATCGGCGTTGAGTATCCGGTCGTTTTCGCATGCGCCTTTGCCTTCATCCAGATCATGATCGGCTGGACAAACACAAAAAGGATGATACAGCCCAAAAGCATGACTCTCTGCATCACTGCCACTGAGCTCCATGCGTATCCGAGAATCCCGATGACCAGGATCAGGAACACGAATGTAAAGATCCCGGCAAATCCCGAATACGCGCTGTACATGGAGAAATCAAAAATATCTCTCGCTGTCATTTTCACCTGAATTTTCATACCAGTTTTTCCTCTTCAAATGCCGTCCGGATCCGGTTCATACACTCCTCGATGACGCTGCGCGGGGAAGCGACGTTGATGCGCTCAAATCCGCGTCCCTCCTCACCGAAGATATATCCCTCATCCAGAGCGACCTTTGCTTTCTTCTGCATCAGTTCTTCCAGTTTTTTCTCATCCCGGTCAACGTATCCGTTGAGATCAAGCCACGCGAGGTAGGTTCCCTCCGCCTTGACGAGATGAGCCTTCGGAAGATTTTTCTTTAAATATTCGTCGATATACGCGAAGTTTCCATCCAGATAGTCCTTCAGCTGCTCCAGCCACTCTTCCCCTTCTGTGTAGGCCGCGATCATCGCCGTCATGCCCAGAGCGGAAGCGCCATCCATGGACAGGCTGCCATTCACATAGTCTTTCCATTTTTTCTGAAGTTCCTTATTGTGGATCACGATGTTGGAGGTCTTCATTCCGGCAAGGTTAAAGGTCTTGCTCGGTGCCGTGCAGACAACGATCCGGTCCGCATACTCCGAAGCCACATTCATGATCGGTGTAAACGTCACGCCACGGCGGATCAGGTCGCAGTGGATCTCATCGCAGATGATCCATTTGTCGTACTTTTTACAGATCTCAACCGTCTTTTTAAGCTCGTCCTCCGTCCAGACACGGCCTGTCGGGTTATGCGGACTGCACACCACGAGAACCTTGTTTGCCGGGTCCGCCATCTTCTTATCGAGATCCTCAAAGTCGATCCGGTAAGCACCGTTCTCATAGATCAGCGCGTTGTCCACCGGAATGCGGCCGTTGCTGTTGGCCTTATTCGTAAATGGATAGTAGATTGGGCGCTGGAGGACGATCCCGTCCCCCGGTTCCGTGAGGAGGTTGATGAGCGCTGCATAGGCCGCCACAACGCCCGGACAGAAGAACAGGTTCTCCCTGCTCTCCTCCCAGCCATAGCGCTTCTTCATCCAGCCTGTCACAGCATCCATGCACTCGTCCGCATCGTACATGGTGTATCCGAAGATTTTCCGGTCGATCCGCTCATGGAGAGCCTTTAAGATCGGTTCTGCGCAGGCAAAATCCATATCCGCGATCCAGAGGGAGAGTGAATCCTTGTCCGCTCCCTTTGGCAGGCGCTCAACCTTCACTGCATGGGTTCCTTTACGGTCGATCACTTCATCAAAATTATACTTCATGAATGACTCCTCCATTTCTTCGGCTCGCCGGAATATTCACCGTCTGGCCCGTGTATTCCGTCAACTAAACGTTCCTTCGTATCGATAGTTTAAAATTTATTCCTCATCCAATATCATAGATAAGGAAATCCTCTTCTTCGCCATATCCACTCCGAGAACCTTCACCTCAACGATATCCCCAACGCTGACCGCCTCAAGCGGATGCTTGATATACTTCCTGGACATCTGGGAAATATGCACCAGACCGTCCTGATGGACACCAATATCTACGAAAGCGCCAAAATCGATGACATTTCTGACGGTTCCCTTTAAGATCATTCCCGGCTTTAAGTCCTTCATATCAAGGACATCGGTCCTTAAGACCGGCTTCTGCATCTCCTCACGCGGGTCGCGGGCCGGTTTTTCCAACTCTTTCACAATATCCTTTAAGGTCTCCTCACCGACTTCAAGCTCCTCGGAAAGTTTCTTGTAATCTGTGATCTTTTTGCTGATTCCAGCTGCGCCGCCCTTAGCGATCTCCTCCGGTTCAATCTTTGCACGCTTTAATAACTCCAGCGCTGCCTTGTAAGACTCCGGATGTACGGAGGTTCCGTCAAGTGGATTATCCCCACCGGCAATTCTCATAAATCCGGCGCACTGTTCGAATGCCTTTGGTCCAAGCTTTGCAACCTTTAAGAGCTGGCGGCGGTTCGTAAACGCGCCGTTCTCCTCACGGTAAGCGACGATGTTCTTCGCGATCACCTTGGAGATACCGGAAATGTACTCTAAAAGGGAGGCGGACGCCGTATTTAAGTCGACACCAACCTTATTTACGCAGTCTTCAACAACATTTCCAAGAGCCTCGCTCAGATGTTTCTGATTCATATCATGCTGATACTGGCCGACACCGATGGACTTCGGATCGATCTTTACAAGCTCCGCAAGCGGGTCCTGGAGACGTCGTGCGATGGAAACGGCACTTCTCTGTCCCACGTCGAATTTCGGGAATTCCTCTGTGGCAAGCTTGCTGGCAGAATATACGGAAGCTCCTGCCTCATTTACGATCACGTACTGGACGTGTTCCGGGATCTCCTTGATAAACTCCGCGATGATCTGCTCGGACTCTCTGGAAGCCGTTCCATTTCCGACGGAGATCAGGGAGATCTTGTATTTCTCGATGAGCTTTTTTAAGGTCTTCTTCGCGTCCTCCACCTTGTTCTGCGGTGCGGTCGGGTAGATGACCACGGTATCCAGGACTTTTCCTGTGGCGTCAACGACTGCTAACTTACAGCCGGTACGGAACGCCGGATCCCATCCCAATACCACGCGGCCTGCGATCGGAGGCTGCATGAGAAGCTGCTCTAAGTTCTTTCCGAAGATCTTGATGGCACCGTCCTCCGCCTTCTCGGTCATGAGATTTCTCACCTCACGCTCAATTGCCGGGGCGATGAGACGGTTGTAGCTGTCTGCGATCACTTCCTGTAAGACCGGAGTTGTCACCGGGTTCTCTCTGGTGATGACCATCTTATTTAAGTAGCGTAAGATCTTCTCCTCCGGAGCCGCGATCTTTACAGTCAGGATCTTTTCCTTCTCACCGCGGTTTAAGGCGAGAATCCTGTGTCCAGCGCACTTTCTTACAAGCTCCTCGTGATGATAGTACATCTCGTAAACGGACTCTGTCTTCTCGTCCTTCACCGCGGAGACGATAGAACCTTCCTCTTTTGTCACATTGCGGATGTAGGCACGGTATTTTGCCACCTCGGAGATGCGCTCCGCAAGGATATCCTTTGCGCCGTCAATGGCCTCTTTCGCGTTTGCAACGCCTTTCTCCTCGGAGACATACTGGGCAGCCAGTGTCTCCATCGGTTCTTTTGTCATCTGCAGCAGGATCGTATCAGCCAGCGGCTCCAGACCTCTCTCCTTTGCCATGCTGGCTCTTGTCTTTCTCTTCGGGCGGAACGGCAGGTATAAGTCCTCTACCGCCACCATAGTCTCGGCTTCCTCGATCTTCTTCTTTAAATCAGCCGTCAGTTTTCCCTGATCCTCGATCGATGCGAGAATCTGAGTCTTGCGGTCTTCAAGACCTCTCAGATATTTTAATCGTTCATCCAGGTTTCTTAATACCTCATCGTTTAAGGAACCGGTTACTTCCTTCCGGTATCTGGCAATAAACGGAATCGTGTTTCCCTCGTCAATGAGCTTCACAGCCGCCTCGACCTGGCTCATTTTCACTCCCAATTCCGCAGTCAGTACGCCTAAAATGTCCATGTTCTTTCTCCTTCTAGTTCTACCCCGGAAAGCATAAAGCCGCCGGAGATGTCATTCTCCATTATAATTCAATCCATGCTCTTATGCAACTTAAATGTGGACATGGACGGCGTTTCATGTTAAACTATACGATAACTGTTCCGTATTATTTTTCTTAACCATCGAAGGGCTGACCGGCCTTTTTTATCAGGGAACAGTGCTATGAGCATTTTGGCGGCAGCGCCGCAGAATTACAACAGGAGGAATTTTCATGGCAGATTACGAAGATCAGAATTCATCTGAATATAAAGATATGAACCAGGAAACACAGGCTGCAGATCAGAATCCACAGAACGGACAGCCGATCCCGCCTCAGAATAACGGACAGGATCCATACTGGCAGAATCCACAGGACGGACAGCCGATCCCGCCACAGAATAACGGACAGGATCCATACTGGCAGAATCCACAGAATGACGGACAGATCCCGCCTCAGAATCCTGGACAGAATCCATACTGGCAGAATCAGCAGAACAGCGGCCAGTTCCCACCGCAGAACGGGCAGCCGCCGTATTGGCAGAATCAGTACAATAACGGACAGCCGCCCTACTGGCAGAACCAGCCGCAGCGCCCGAGACGCGAAAAGAACTCCTTCGCGACGATCTCCCTGATCAGCGGGATCTTCGCTCTCTTAACGCTCTGCTGCTTCGCCTTCCCGGTCGCTATCATCTGCGGCGTCGGGGCGGTCTGCTTCGCCATTATCTCTAAAAAAGGCCAGCCCTTCAGGGGTACCGCAGCAGCCGGAATCATCCTCGGCGTTATCGCCGTTCTTCTCGGCATCGGCGAGTTCTTCTATGTACTCACCATCACAAACTTAATGAAAGACCCGGCAAACGCCGCGGCATTCAACGAGTTCTTTGAGCAGTTCCAGCGACAGCTCGGAATAAACTAAACACGAAAGTCACAAAGACCATAGACACATTATTTATCAGATAGTGTCTATGGTCTTTTTTCGTACTATGAGTCCGCTCAACCTGGCCACCCGCCCACTGGCAAACTCGCGCTGCACGCTCTGCTGCCTGCGAAGTTCGTTGGCCACCCGCTCACTCGCAAACTCGCGATTACGCGCTCTATTGCCTGCTTCGCAGGCTGTTTGCACGTTAGTAGCGCAGGGAAAGTAAATCTCTGCTTCGCAGCCGCTTGTATTTCCTCTGCGCTCACTAAAAGAAGACCGGCAGAACACGCTCACACGTATTCTACCGGTCTTCAGCGATTTCGTATTAAATTAGAATTAAACGAGCTCGATCAGAACTGCCATAGCACCGTCGCCCTTACGCTGACCGATCTTGATGATTCTTGTGTAACCACCGTTACGGGAAGCGTACTTCGGAGCGATCTCGTTGAACAGCTTGTTTGTAAGATCAACTTTCTTTGTGTTTTTCTTCTTACCAGCTGCTGCTGTCGGAACCTCTGTTACGTCATAAAGAGCTTTTACCATCTGTCTTCTTGCATGAAGTCTGGACGGCATGTCCTTCTTGATTTCCTTCTCAACTTCGTCGTATACAGTAACTTTCTTACCGTCAACAACTTCTTTTACTCTCTTGCCGTCAGCGTCCTTGCGGGCAACCTTAGCTGTAACTTTAACAGTCTCGAAGTTATCTTTCTCTTTTACTGCAAGAGCGATCAGGCTCTCAACGATCTTTCTTACTTCTTTAGCTCTAGCCTCAGTTGTAACGATCTTTCCATGGTATAAAAGGTTTGTAGCCTGGATTCTAAGTAATGCTTTTCTCTGACTGGAAGTTCTTCCGAGTTTTCTATAACCTGCCATGATTTAATTTCCTCCATTTGTGGAACAGCCGCCCACGCTTCTTTGGACTTACTGGGCTGCCGCCTTTTTTTCCATAATGAGTCGCTCTACGCCCCTTCTGCGCCCTTCGGACTTACCTTCCGGGTGAATGTATCACAACCAAAATTTACTGTTCGTCGCTGGAATTGAGCTGTAAGCCCAGTTCTTTTAACTTTGCAAGTACTTCCTCGAGGGACTTGCGACCAAGGTTTCTAACCTTCATCATATCCTCAGAAGTGCGGCTGCAAAGCTCTTCAACGGTATTGATACCTGCTCTCTTGAGACAGTTGTAGGAACGAACGGATAACTCCAGCTCGTCGATATTCATCTCAAGAACTTTTTCTTTCTCGTTGTTCTCCTTTTCAACCATAACCTCTGCAGTCTTTGCATTCTCAGAGAGGTCGATGAAGAGATTCAGATGCTCGCTTAAAACTTTAGCAGCAAGGCTGACAGCCTCATCCGGATCGAGTGTTCCGTTTGTGTAGATCTCTAATGTGAGCTTATCATAGTCTGTCTGCTGACCAACACGGGTGTTCTCAACGGACATATTGACACGCTCAACCGGTGTGTAAATGGAATCTACTGCGAGAACTCCGATCGGAAGATCGTCGCTCTTGTTCTTATCAGCGCTTACGTAGCCACGGCCGTTGGTGATCGTAAGTTCCATATAGAACTTGCTGTCTGCACCGCCGCTTAAGGTTGCGATAACCTGATCCGGGTTAAGGATCTCGATGTCCGCGTCTGTCTGAATGTCAGAAGCGTGAATCACGCCCTCGCCCTCGAACTCGATGTACGCAGTCTTCGGCTCGTTTGTATCACTGTTGTTCTTAATTGCTAAGCTCTTGATGTTCATAATGATCTCAGTCACATCTTCCTTAACGCCGGCGATGGAACTGAACTCATGAAGTACACCATCAATTTTCACCTGGCTGACAGCAGAACCCGGTAAAGAAGAAAGCATGATTCTTCTCAGGGAATTTCCCAGAGTTGTGCCGTAACCCCTCTCAAGCGGTTCTACGACAAACTTTCCGTATCTTTTATCTTCGGAAATCTCAGCAATCTCAATGTTTGGTTTCTCAAAATCGAACACAAAAAGCCCCTCCTTTTGGGTATGCTTTGACAAATGCCACGAAGCGTTCTTTTAGAACACAAAGCATCCGGCCGGAAATGGCCAGATACTTTGTAAAAACCGCTCCGGTGAATTATTTGGAGTATAACTCGACGATGAGCATCTCGTTTACAGGAACGTCGATCTCTTCTCTTGTCGGAAGAGTTTTGATCTCGCCCTTTAAGTTCTCATGGTCAGACTCTAACCATGCCGGAACAAGACGGCCAGCTGTGGTCTCGAGAACCAGCTTGTAGTGGTTGTCGCCTTTGTTCTTTTCTCTGATCTCAACAACATCGCCAGCCTTTACAAGGTAGGACGGGATGTTTACGCACTTGCCGTTTACAAGAACGTGCTTGTGGTCAACGATCTGTCTAGCTTCCTTTCTTGTTCTTGCGAAACCAAGACGGAAGATAACGTTGTCAAGTCTGCGCTCAAGAAGGATCATAAGGTTTTCACCTGTCTGTCCGTTTAAACGCTCAGCCTTATCGTAGTAGTTACGGAACGGCTTCTCCAGAACGCCATAGATGAACTTAGCTTTCTGTTTTTCTCTTAACTGAAGACCATACTCACTGATCTTCTTGTTTGCTCTTTTAGATTCTCTGTTGGATTTTTTATCTATTCCTAAATAAATGGGATCAAGGTCAAGGGATCTGCATCTTTTAAGAACAGGAACTCTATCAACTGCCATTTTACTTCCTCCTAATTAGACTCTTCTACGCTTTGGCGGACGGCATCCGTTGTGCGGAACCGGTGTTACGTCCTTAATGCTTGTTACTTCAAGACCACATGCCTGAAGGGCACGGATAGCAGCCTCACGGCCAGATCCCGGTCCTTTAACCATAACGTCTACGGATTTTAAACCATGTACAAGAGCTGCCTTAGTTGCAGTTTCTGCAGCCATCTGTGCTGCATATGGAGTAGATTTCCTTGAACCTCTAAATCCCAGACCGCCTGCACTTGCCCAAGATAAGGCATTACCCTGTGCATCTGTTAATGTCACGATTGTGTTGTTAAAAGATGACTGGATGTGCGCCTGTCCGCGTTCAACGTTTTTCTTTACACGCTTTTTTGTCACTTTTTTAGCAGTGGACACTTTTTTAGCCATTTTAAACTAACCTACTTTCTCATTTACTGAACCCTGTTTCCTGTCTTTAAAACATGCAACGTGATTCAAAACATTTGTTACTGATAATTATTTCTTCTTGTTTGCAACAGTCTTTCTCGGACCCTTGCATGTTCTTGCGTTTGTCTTGGTCTTCTGACCACGGCAAGGAAGACTCTTTCTGTGACGAATACCTCTGTAGCATCCGATCTCCTGAAGTCTCTTGATGTTTAAAGCGATCTCACGACGTAAGTCACCTTCAACAGTCTGAGTCTCAGCGATTACTGCTGCAATGTTCTTTACTTCGTCATCGGTTAAATCCTTTACACGTGTGTCAGGATTTACACCAGCCGCAGCAAGAATACGGTCTGCACTTGCTCTACCGATACCGTAGATATAAGTTAAGCCGATTTCGACACGTTTTTCCCTTGGTAAATCAACACCTGAAATACGAGCCATGAGTGGTACCTCCATTTAAATATTGTAGAAATAGTTATTGCCGACACAACAACGCACTCTCGCGTTTCATGTCAAAGCCGCGCGAAAAAATACAGGCAAATTGCGGCATCAGCCCTGTCTCTGTTTGTGCTTAGGATTTTCACAGATAATTCTGATACTGCCTTTTCTCTTAATAACCTTGCACTTCTCGCAAATCGGTTTTACTGATGATCTTACTTTCACAGTAATTCTCCTTTCCTTCGTAGTCCGCTTCCCTTTACTGCCGGAAACACACCGATTCCGTGCCATCTGGGAACGGCATTACGGGTTGCTATACCTGTATAAAAAGCACCTGAAAATGGGCATAATACAAGCGTTCCAACAAAGTTCGCTTGAGCATTATAACACTTCCTTGGCGGAAAATCAAGCATTTTTATTGGTTTTCTTCAACTTTTTTAGCCCTTTGTCAAGGATACTATTTATCTCTCCAAATAATACGTCCCTTGGATAAATCGTAAGGGGACATCTCTAATGTTACCTTATCACCCGGAAGAATACGGATGTAGTTCATACGCAGTTTTCCACTGATGGTAGCTAATACCTTGTGACCATTCTCAAGTTCAACCTGGAACATAGCGTTCGGCAGCTTCTCAACAACGACGCCTTCGATTTCGATTACGTCAGCCTTAGACATAAAATTTACCTCCTGTTTCGTTTCTTAATGATCTGGACATGCTTTTTATTTTTCCGGAGGACCCGGCCGTTTTCTGCAAGCAGAGAAACGTATGTTCCAAGATCCTCCGATATGACATAAATTTTATCCTTGTCATTTCCGGCAATCGATCTTGCCAGGAATCCCGGGGTCATTTCCATGCTGGACCCTCCTATTCAAGGCCCGGGCGCAGGGAAAGGATCTCCGGCTCGCCCTCAGTGATGAGGATCGTATTCTCATAGTGAGCGGACAGGGCATGATCTGCTGTAACAACGGTCCAGTCATCGTCCATCCAGATTACATCCGGTGTGCCAGCATTGATCATCGGTTCAATGGCCAGAGTCATACCCGGCTGTAAAAGGATTCCCCTTCTCTTTGTCGCAAAGTTCGGGACCTCCGGATCTTCATGAAGGTGGGTACCAATTCCATGTCCAACCAGCTCGCGGACAACGCCATAGCCGAATTTTTCGGCGTATGCCTGGATTGCCGTGGAGATATCATTCAGATGATTGCCAGCTTTCGCAAATTTAATACCTTCGTAAAAGCACTGTTTTGTGACATCCATCAGTTTCTGTGCTTCCGGGGAGACGTTTCCTACTGCCCAGGTGCGGGCTGCGTCGGAATGGTATCCCTTGTAGATCGTCCCCGCATCAAGGCTGACGATATCGCCATCTTTTAAAATACGGTGCTTATTTGGGATTCCATGTACGATCTCATCATTTACGGACACGCAGATGGATGCAGGATATCCATTGTAATTCTTAAAGGAAGGAATACATCCATGGCTGCGGATCAGACGCTCTCCCAGCTTATCGATGTCCAGAGTGGACATTCCCGGGTGAACAGCTGCATGCAGCTCCTCGTGCACCTGCGCCAGAATTTCTCCGGCTTTTCGCATCAGTTCGATCTCTCTCGGCGATTTAATTGTTACTGCCATTATTTTAAGCTCCTAAAATCTTTGTGATAGCCTCAAATACCTGTTCCATATTCTGCGTTCCGTCTACGGTGTAGAGGACGTGCTTATCCGCATAGAAGCTGATGAGCGGGCGCGTCTGCTCATGATAAACAGAAAGACGTTTTGTAACAGTCTCCGGCTTATCATCATCTCTTAAAATGAGTTCAGCGCCGCACTTGTCGCAGATGCCTTCCTTCTTCGGAGCAGCATATACGATGTGATAAGTCATTCCGCACTTTACGCATGCACGGCGGCCTGCCATACGGGTAACGATCTTTTCGTCCGGTACGTCAACATCGATCGCGAAATCGATCGCCTCTCCCTTTTTGGCAAGAGCCTCTGTGAGAGCCTCTGCCTGCGGGATCGTACGCGGGAAACCATCGAGAATGTAACCCTTTTCGCAGTCCGGCTGGCTGATTCTGTCCATAACAAGATCAACCGTCAGTTCGTCCGGAACAAGAAGTCCCTGGTCCATGAATGCTTTTGCCTTCTTGCCAAGCTCTGTTCCGTTCTTAATGTTTGCCCGGAAGATGTCTCCGGTGGAAATGTGCGGGATTCCGTACTTTTCCGCGATTCTCTGTGCCTGGGTGCCCTTTCCGGCTCCCGGTGCGCCCAACATAATGATTTTCATAATTGTAATTTCCTCCACTCGTCCTAAAAAACCGAAAAAGCGGGCGAAAAGCATCTTTCCGCCCGCTCCGATTTTCAGCACGCAGCTGCTGCTATTTCTCTATTTGATCAATCATTTAAGAATCCCTTGTAATTTCTTACAAGCATCATAGACTCCACAGCCTTGATCGTCTCGAGGATTACACCTGCAATAATGATCAGGGATGTGCCGCCGAAGGAAAGACTGCCGACAGAGAAGAGACCGGATGCGATGATCGGGATAATGCACACGATCACCAATCCGCAGGCACCGATAAATACAATATAGTTTAAGATATTGTTGAGGTAGTCTGAGGTTGGCTTACCTGGGCGGATGCCCGGGATAAAGCCGCCGGACTTCTTCATATTATTAGCAACTTCCAGCGGGTTAAACGTAATGGACGTATAGAAATACGCGAACAGTACGACTAATACGATATATACGAGCATACCAATGGAGTAAGCCGGGGCTTCCGGTTTAAACCAGTTGGATGAGCTCAACGCTAACAGGATCTTTCCACCGATGGTTGAATAATCAACGTGGAAGAACTGAGCAATCATAACCGGCATTGACATGATGGAAGAAGCGAAGATGACCGGAATAACGTTCGCGGTGTTTACCTTCAACGGAATGTAGGTAGACTGTCCGCCGATCATTCTGCGGCCCTGCATCTTCTTGCTGTACTGCACCGGGATCCGGCGCTCTGCATCGTTTAAAACGAGGACAAAGACAACGATCGCAACGATAATTGCCAGTACGATGATGCCTGATACAGTTGCGACTGCAACTGATCTGCCTGCCATAAAGCGCTCATATAATGTCATCATATCCTGCGGAGTACCAGATACGATATTGATCAGAAGTACGATGGAAATACCGTTTCCTACTCCATTGTCTGTAATCCTCTCGCCAATCCACATCAGAAGAGCAGAACCTGCGGTCATAGCGGCTACGACCGTAAGATATCCCCAGATGTTACGGTGGTCTTCGAGAAGAAGTCCCTTTCCGCCAAGGCCAACTGCCATTGCGCAGGACTCAAAGAGAGCCAGGCCGACGGTAAGATATCTGGTGTACTCTGCAATCTTCTTTCTTCCGTCCTCACCGTCCTTCTGCATTTCCTCAAGCTTCGGAATTGCAATTGTGAGTAACTGCATAATGATGGAAGATGTGATATACGGGGTGATACTCAATGCGAAGATAGACATGGAGGAGAAAGATCCTCCTGTGATCGCATTAAAGAATCCCATTCCGGAGTTCTGCAGATTTGAAAAGAAATCATGCAGATAGCTCGGATCAACGCCCGGTATCGGAAGACAGCAGCCGATTCGGATGACTACAAGCATCATAAAGGTGTAAAGAAGTCTGTCGCGGACTTCTTTCACCTTAAATGCCTTCTGTAAGGATTTTAACATATTAGATCACCTCGCAGGTTCCACCTACTGCCTCAATTTTAGCTTTTGCGCCTTCACTGAAAGCATTGGCTTTAACGACAAGTTTCTTTGTTAACTCTCCGTTACCAAGAATCTTAACGCCGTCCTGCGGGTTTTTGATCACACCTGTCTCCAGTAATGTCTCAACGGATACTACGGAGTCATTCTCAAATCTCTCTAATACGCTTACATTAATTCCAACGATCTCCTTGGAGTTGATGTTTGTAAATCCTCTCTTCGGAAGACGTCTGTATAACGGCATCTGGCCGCCCTCGAAACCAGGTCTCGGTGCGCCGGAACGTGCCTTCTGGCCCTTATGTCCCTTACCAGCTGTCTTACCATTTCCAGAAGCGTGGCCACGGCCTCTTCTGAAACTATCACTATGCTTAGATCCTTCAGCAGGATGTAAATTAGATAAGTTCATCACTGCACCTCCTTACTTTATATCAATTAGATTTCTTCAACTTTAACCAGATGTCTGACATTCTGGATCATGCCTCTAACTGCACCATTATCCGGCATCTCGACAGTCTTGTGCATCTTCTTTAAACCAAGTGCTTCGATTGTCGCTCTCTGCTTCGGAACAGCGCCGATAGGGGATTTTACTAATGTGATTTTTAACTTCTCTGCCATTTTATTATCCTCCTATTAGCAAACAACGTCTTCAACAGATTTGCCGCGGTTCTTAGCAACCTCTTCCGGAGTCTTTAACTTTGTAAGACCTTCGATTGTTGCAAGAACTACGTTTGTCTTGTTGTTGGAACCTAAAGACTTTGTACGGATGTTCTTGATGCCTGCAAGCTCTACTACGGAACGAACCGGACCACCAGCGATGATACCAGTACCTTCCGGAGCTCTCTTGATCAGTACGGAAGCGCTTCCGAACTCGCCAAGGAAGTCGTGCGGGATGCTCTTGTTCTCATCCATCGGGATCTCTACAAGGTTCTTCATAGCAGCTTCTTTACCTTTACGGATAGCTTCCGGAACCTCACCTGCTTTACCAAGGCCTGCGCCTACGTGACCATTGCCGTCTCCTACTACTACCAGAGCGGAAAATCTCATGGTACGTCCACCTTTAACAGTCTTGGATACGCGCTTAATGGCAACAACTTTGTCATTTAACTCTAACTGACTTGCGTCAATGATTGTACGCTTCATGCTGTTTTCTCCTCTCTATTAGAATACGAGACCAGCCTCACGGGCTGCATCTGCTAATGCCTGAATCTTACCCTGATAAATGAAACCGCCTCTATCGAAAACGACCTCTTTGATGCCTTTCTCGATTGCTCTCTTAGCTACTACGGTTCCGATATATGCAGCTGCATCAACGGTATCTGTGTTCTCTAACTCTGCTTTGATCTCTTTCTCAAGAGTGGAAGCAGATACTAAAGTATGTCCAACGGAATCGTCGATGATCTGAGCATACATATGATTATTGCTTCTGAACACTGCTAAACGCGGTCTCTCTGCTGTACCAGCAAAGCGATTGCGTAATCTATAGTGTTTTTTTCTGCGGATTTCGCTTCTTGACTGCTTGCTAACCATTTTTACACTCTCCTTAAATTATTTCTTACCAGTCTTACCAACTTTGCGTCTGATAACCTCATCAGCGTACTTGATACCTTTGCCCTTATACGGCTCCGGTCTTCTCTTCTCTCTGATTTCAGCTGCATACTGGCCGACTTTCTCTTTGCTGATGCCCTTAACGATGATGATGTTCTGACCCTCAAGAACAGTCTCGATACCTTCCGGATCTTCCATCTCTACCGGATGGGAGTAACCAAGGGAAAGTGTGAGCTTCTTGCCCTGCTTCTGAGCTCTGTAACCAACACCGTTTACCTCAAGCTTCTTCTCGTAGCCTTCAGTAACACCCTGGATCATGTTATGGATTAGCGTTCTTGTAAGACCGTGTAAAGATTTCATCTTCTTTAAATCGTTCGGTCTTGTTACGACGATGTGTCCATCTTCTTCTTTGATTTCCATCTCTACCGGTAAATCTCTTACCAGTGTTCCCTTCGGACCTTTAACGGTCACATTGTTGTTCTCTGCGATTGTTACAGTTACGCCTGCTGGAATCGCTACCGGCATTCTACCAATACGTGACATGCCTTTTACCTCCTACTTAGATTCTCGGAAAGTGCTTTTACACTTTCTGTTTTCAGTTTCTATGTTATATCTGGTCTGAAGTTGCCTCCAGACGCACGCAAACTCCGCCCTGCTGGATCAATGTTCAGCTTTGCAGGCGGGGTGCGATAACATCAATGGGAATAATTACCAAACAAATGCAAGAACTTCGCCGCCGACACCAAGCTGTCTAGCCTGCTTGTCAGTGATGATGCCCTGGTTTGTGGATACGATAGCGATACCAAGTCCGCCAAGTACCTTCGGCATATCTTCCTTGCCAGCGTATACACGTAAGCCCGGCTTGGAGATCTTCTTGATTCCGGAGATGATCTTCTCGTTCTTGTCAGCGCCATACTTTAAGGAGATGCGGATTGTCTGGAATGCACCGTCCTCAACGATGTCATATTTCTTGATGTAACCTTCTCTTACAAGGATATCAGCGATAGCTAATTTCATCTTGGAAGCCGGAACATCTACTGTATCGTGTTTAGCAGTGTTTGCATTACGAATTCTTGTAAGCATATCTGCAATCGGATCGCTCATTGTCATGATTATATTTCCTCCTAATGGATTGTTGGTTTGTCACTGTGGTTCGCGAATCATTCGCGCTGCACAGGAGTGTTGTTCGGCCTGGGGAAAACAAGTTTTCCGTATAGGCGTTGTTACGATGTATAGGGAAGTTCTTTTCCCTGTGGTCGAAGAACGGGACCAGTCAGCCTATTAAGCGCTTCTCTGCACGGCCAGGCGGGGAAACACGATGTTCCCACCTGACTTCTGACGCTTTTCTAAGCAGCTAAATCCTACCAGCTTGCCTTCTTTACGCCCGGGATCTCGCCCTTGTAAGCGAGCTCACGGAAGCAGATACGGCAAATGCCATATTTTCTCAGATATGCATGTGGACGACCACAGATTCTGCAGCGGTTGTATTCTCTTGTGGAGAACTTTGCCGGACGCTGCTGTTTAATCTTCATTGAAGTTTTAGCCATGGATAAATCCTCCTAATTACTTTGCAAACGGCATGTTGAATAATGTTAACAGTTCACGAGCTTCCTCGTCAGTCTTAGCGGTTGTAACGAAGATGATATCCATACCTCTAACCTTGTCAACTTTGTCATATTCAATTTCCGGGAAAATTAACTGTTCCTTGATGCCGAGTGCGTAGTTACCTCTGCCGTCGAATGCGTTAGCGTTAACGCCGCGGAAGTCACGTACACGCGGAAGAGCGAGGTTGATCAGACGATCAGCGAACTCATACATCTTCTCGCCGCGAAGGGTAACTTTACATCCAATAGCCATGCCCTCTCTGAGTTTGAAGTTTGCGACAGACTTCTTAGCCTTTGTAAGAACTGCCTTCTGACCGGAGATGATCTCAAGGTCACGAACTGCAGAGTCAAGGACTTTCGCGTTGTCTTTTGCTTCGCCTACGCCCATGTTGATAACGATCTTATCGAGCTTCGGCACTTCCATGATATTCTTATAACCAAATTTCTTGATCATTGCTTCAACGATCTCGTTCTGGTACATTTCTTTTAATCTAGCCAACTTGTGTTTCCTCCTCTCTGCTATTAGTCAATTACTTTACCGGTTGCCTTAGCAACGCGGACTTTCTTACCGTCTTTAACTTCAAAGCCAACTCTTGTAGCTTTTCCGTCAATGAACAGCATTACGTTGGAGATGTCGATCGGAGCTTCCTGATGAACAATTCCGCCGTTCTGGTTTGTCTGGCTCGGTTTGGTATGCTTTGTTACCATGTTGCAGCCTTCAACGACAACTTCGTTCTTCTTGGTGTCTACGCTCAGAACTTTACCAGTTTTATCTTTATCTTTACCTGCGATGATCTTTACCATATCATCTTTTTTGATTTTATGCATTACCTGGCACCTCCTTATAATACTTCCGGAGCCAGAGATACGATCTTCATGAACTGTTTCTCACGAAGCTCTCTTGCGACCGGCCCAAAAATACGGGTTCCTCTTGGAGTCTTGTCATCTTTGATGATAACTGCTGCGTTCTCATCAAATTTAATATAAGAACCGTCTTTACGACGTGCGCCTTTTACAGAACGAACTACAACGGCTTTGACTACATCGCCCTTCTTAACAACGCCGCCTGGTGTTGCTTCTTTAACGGAGGCTACGATTACATCACCGATGTTAGCATATCTTCTTGTAGAACCGCCCATAACGCGGATACAAAGCAGTTCTCTTGCACCTGTATTATCGGCAACCTTTAATCTGGATTCCTGCTGAATCATGCCTGATACTCCTTCCTCGAATCAATTATCTTGCTTTCTCGACGATTTCAACAAGTCTCCATCTCTTATCCTTGGATAACGGTCTTGTCTCCATCACTTTAACTGTATCGCCGATATTGCACTCATTCTTCTCATCATGAGCTTTTAACTTATATGTCTTCTTAACGATCTTTCCGATTAACGGATGTTTTACGTGGTTCTCGATAGCAACGACGATTGTCTTGTCCATCTTGTTGCTAACTACCTTACCAGTACGTGTTTTTCTAAGATTTCTTTCCACGACGGATAATCTCCTTTCAAAATCGATTTGTTACACGCATCGGCGTGTGTCATAATGACAACTAATCAACCCGCAGGCATGCCTTGGGGTTCTTCACCGATACGGGATTAGTTAGCAACTCTTGCCTTCTCTGTGATAACAGTCTGAATTCTTGCGATGTTCTTGCGAACCTCTTTGATTCTGCTTGTGTTATCTAACTGGTTGGTTGCGTTCTGGAATCTCAGGTTGAAGAGCTCCTTCTTTGCTGCAACTAATTCTTCATTTAACTCTGCAGCGGTTTTCGCTTTTAATTCTTCTACATACTTATTAGTTTTCACTGTTATCACCGCCTTCTAAATCTGCCTTGGAAGCAATTTTACACTTACACGGGAGTTTGTGCATAGCAAGACGAAGAGCTTCCTTTGCTGTTTCCTCCGGAACGCCAGCGATTTCGAACATAACACGGCCCGGTTTAACTACTGCTACCCAGTACTCAAGAGCGCCCTTACCGGAACCCATACGAGTCTCAGCCGGTTTAGCTGTTACCGGTTTGTCCGGGAAAATCTTGATCCAAACTTTACCACCACGTTTGATGTAACGAGTCATGGCAACACGGGCTGCCTCGATCTGATTAGATTTGATCCAGCACGGCTCAAGGGCAACAAGGCCATATTCACCGTTGGAGATTGTATTTCCTCTTAAAGCTTTACCGGCCATAGTTCCACGGAACTGTTTGCGGCGCTTTACTCTTTTCGGCATTAACATTATTTATCGCTCCCTTCCTTATTTCCCTTAGTCGGAAGAACCTCGCCTTTGTAGATCCAAACTTTAACGCCAAGTTTGCCGTAAGTTGTATCTGCCTCTGCGAAACCATAGTCAATATCTGCTCTTAATGTCTGAAGCGGGATTGTTCCCTCGCTGTAGAACTCTGTACGTGCGATATCAGCGCCGCCAAGACGTCCGCCAACTGCAGTCTTGATACCAAGAACGCCAGCCTTCATGGATCTGGACATTGTGGACTTCATAGCACGACGGAAGGAAACACGGTTCTCAAGCTGCTGAGCGATGGACTCTGCAACGAGCTGAGCTTCACGGTCCGGTCTCTTAACTTCCTTGATGTCTACAAATACCTTCTTAGCAGTCATCTTCTGAACTTCAGCTTTGACCTTCTCGATCTCAGATCCGCCCTTACCGATAACTACGCCCGGTTTTGCTGTGAAAACGATAATTTTTACTCTATCAGATGCGCGCTCGATTTCGATCTTGGAAACGCCGGCGCTGTATAATCTCTTCTTCAGGTAAGTTCTGATTTTGTGATCCTCGATGAGGTTGTCAGCGAAATCAGCTTCAGCGTACCATCTGGAATCCCAGTCTTTGATAACGCCGACTCTCATGCCGTGTGGATTAACTTTCTGTCCCATAACTGCCTCCTATTATTTCTCGTTCAGCACGATAGTGATGTGGCTCATTCTCTTTTCGATTCTGTAAGCTCTACCCTGTGCTCTCGGTTTTACTCTCTTCATAATCGGTCCCTGAGATGCGTAGCACTCCTCCACATACAGGTTCTCTGCGTTCATTCCGTTGTTGTTCTCAGCGTTTGCGATTGCAGATTTTAATAATTTCTCGATTAAGCTGGAAGCATATCTAGGATTGTAAGTTACAATACCAAGTGCTGTCTGAACATCTTTGCCTCTGATGGCATCTAATACGAAACAAGCCTTCTGAACGGATACTCTTGCGTAAGACAGCTTTGCAGACGGTCTTGTATCCTTCTGGGCATTTCTCTCTCTCTTAATCTGACTTCTATGTCCCTTAGCCATTACTGGAACCTCCTTTCAAAGCGTATCTATTATTTACGTCCGGACTTTTTCTCGTCTTTGCCGTGGCCTCTGTAAGTTCTTGTAGCAACGAACTCACCAAGTTTGTGACCAACCATATCTTCTGTTACGTATACCGGTACATGCTTTCTGCCGTCATGTACAGCGATTGTATGACCAACCATCTGCGGGAAGATTGTAGAACGGCGGGACCAGGTCTTGATAACCTGTTTCTGTCCTGCCTCGTTCATAGCGTCTACCTTCTTCAGTAAGCTAGCGTCTGCAAATGGTCCTTTTTTAAGTGAACGAGCCATCGTTTTACCTCCTATCGATTATGAAATCGCCTTACCATTTCTTCTTCTTACGATTAACTTGTTAGACTGTTTGTTTTTCTTTCTAGTCTTAAGACCAAGAGCAGGCTTGCCCCACGGTGTGCACGGACCCGGACGGCCGATACCAGTCTTACCTTCACCACCACCATGCGGATGGTCATTCGGGTTCATAACGGAACCACGGACTGTCGGGCGGATACCCATGTGACGTTTTCTACCTGCTTTACCAATCTTAACAAGGTTGTGGTCGCCGTTGCCTACAACACCGATTGTTGCGCGGCACTCGATCGGAACCATTCTCATCTCGCCGGACGGTAAACGAAGTGTAGCGTATTTTCCTTCTTTAGCCATTAACTGTGCAGCGTTTCCTGCAGAACGAACCATCTGGCCGCCCTTGCCCGGGAAAAGCTCGATATTGTGAACCTGTGCACCAACCGGGATTAAGGATAACGGTAAGCAGTTGCCGACCTTAGCCTCTGCGTGCTCGCCGCTCATAACCTTCATGCCGTTTGTAAGACCCTGCGGTGCAAGGATGTAGGACTTCTCACCATCTGCGTAGCAGATTAAAGCGATGTTAGCGCTTCTGTTCGGATCGTACTCGATACCGATTACAGTTGCCTGAATTCCGTCTTTGGAATTTCTCTTGAAGTCAACCATTCTATATTTCTGTCTGTTTCCACCGCCCTGATGTCTAACGGTGATCTTACCCTGGTTGTTACGACCAGCGTTCTTCTTTAAAGAAACTACTAAGGACTTCTCCGGAGTTGTCTTTGTGATCTCGGAGAAATCAGAACCTGTCATATTTCTTCTGGAAGGTGTATATGGGTTATAGGTTTTGATTCCCATTTCTGACTCCTTTCAACGCCTTCTGGCGTTTCTATTTTTCGTATCGCGGCTTTGGTTGCCGCATAGTTTCAAAAATTACAGACCCTGGAAGATCTCGATGTCTTTGCTGTCTGCTGTGAGCTTAACGATTGCTTTCTTGGTCTTAGCAGTCTTACCAACTACCATACCACGTCTGCGGTTCTTACCGTCAGCGTTCATTGTGTTTACGCTCTCGACCTTTGTGCCCGGGAACATCTTCTCAACAGCTTCTTTGATCATGGTCTTGTTTGCTTCCGGATGTACGAGGAATGTGTACTTTTTCTCGCTCATAGCGTTCATGCTCTTCTCAGTTACAACCGGTTTGAGGATTACGTCGTAGTACTGTACGTTTGCCATTATGCGTATACCTCCTCGATAGATGCTACAGCAGCCTTAGTAGCTACTACAGTGTTGTATTTCAGAATGTCGAATACATTGATTGTGTTAACAAGGGAAGTTTTTACTTCCGGAATGTTTCTTGCGGAAAGAACTGTGTTCTGATCGTTGTCAGCAAGAACTACGAGAGCCTTGGAAACTTTGAGGTTGTTCATAACAGCCTTGAAGTTCTTTGTCTTAACTTCGTCGAACTTTAACTCATCAACAACTACGAACTTGTTCTCGTTTACTCTGCTTGTAAGAGCGGACTTGAGAGCGGCTCTCTTCTCTTTCTTGTTAAGAGTGATTGTGTAATCTCTCGGAGTCGGAGCGAATACCATTCCGCCGCCTGTCCACTGCGGAGATCTTGTGGAACCCTGTCTAGCGTGACCTGTTCCTTTCTGTCTCCACGGCTTTCTGCCGCCACCGGAAACCTCAGAACGTGTTTTTGCTTTCTGTGTTCCCTGACGTTTATTTGCAAGCTGTGCAACAACAGCCATGTGTACGAGATGCTCGTTCACTTCAACGCCGAATACAGCGTCATTCAGCTCGATTGTGCCAACTTCTTTACCTTCCATATTGTATACGGATACGTTTGCCATTTCTGTTTCCTCCTTTCCTGTAAAAGCTTATTTGCAAGCCTTTACTGTTTCCTTTAATGTTACTAAGGACTTCTTCGGTCCCGGTACAGCGCCCTTAACAAGGATCAGGTTGTTTTCAACATCAACCTTGACAATCTCGAGGTTCTGAGTGGTAATCTTCTTGTTACCCATCTGACCCGGCATGCCTTTACCCTTGAATACGCGGCCCGGAGTTGTTGCGGAACCATTGGAACCCTGATGACGGTGGAATTTAGAACCATGAGCCATCGGTCCTCTGCTCTGTCCAAGTCTCTTAATAGCGCCCTGGAAACCTTTACCTTTGGAGATAGCAGTTGCATCTACCTTATCGCCAGCAGCGAAGATATCAGCTTTGATTTCGTCTTTTACGTTGTACTCTTCAGAATTCTCAAAACGGAACTCTCTAACGAATCTCTTGTAAGATACGCCAGCCTTGTCAAAGTGACCCTTTACCGGCTTGTTTACAAGTTTCTCTCTCTTATCAACAAAGCCAACCTGTACAGCTTTGTATCCATCGTTCTCCTCTGTCTTAACCTGTGTCACTACGCACGGACCAGCCTGAAGAACTGTTACCGGAACAAGAACGCCTTCATCGTTGAAGATCTGAGTCATTCCGACTTTTGTAGCTAAAATCGCTTTCTTCATTTTTTTACCTCCTGTTACTAATCTACAGCGGAACGCAAAACAGAATTTTCTGTGCGTTCATCCTAGAGCAGCCCAACATAGGTGGAACACTATGACATTACATTTTGTAATGATGTTGATTCCCTTTCAGGATGAGTAGTGTTGCTTTTATATCAGAACCATTCAGGATTTCTAATTTTAATGTTTGCTGCATGTTTCGCAGCGTGAAAAATAAATATCTTTAATTATTTATTTTTCATTTTGATGTCGATATAAACACCAGCCGGCATTTCCAGTCTGGACAGTGCATCTACTGTCTTCTGGCTCGGGCTTGCGATATCGATGAGTCTCTTATGAGTTCTCTGCTCGAACTGCTCTCTGGAATCTTTGTACTTGTGAACAGCTCTTAAGATTGTTACAACCTCTTTCTTTGTCGGCAGCGGAACCGGACCACTCACCTGTGCTCCTGTTTTCTTTACTGTCTCGATGATCTTTCCAGCGGACTGGTCGATCAGCTGATGGTCGTAAGCCTTTAATGTGATTCTCATAACCTGACTTGCCATAAAAAAAGTCGCCTCCTTTTCGCACTTTTAATCGAAGTACGACAAGCGGTGACTGTACACGGTCTCGTGTGTATCATGTCGATTCACACGTTGTTACTGCCCCTTACCCTGAGCAGCTGTTAATTTGGTACAGTGACTTGTCGCCAGTTTCCTAACTTGACATTCGCTCCACGGAACACCTGCCATTCTCAGGCAGCAACCTCTCGCTTCAACGCTATCATGTCACAGCCAGATAAGAATAACACATCGAAATCGAAAAATCAAGCTTTTTTTGCTTATTTTTCAAGGGTTTTTTCAATTTGTGGATAACCGGCAGGAGCATGTTCAAATCATGGTTTTCCATGCACAGATTGAAACGAAAAAGAGGAAAAAGTACACTTCATATTAATTTTCAAGTGTCTTTTTCCTCTTTGATGAGCTGTATAATGCACTGTTTCTTCTATATATAATATAGTAGAAACGCAAATTTATCTGCCGGGCAGATTCTACTGCGCAGCCCCTGCTTCTTTCTCGATCTCCAGATTCTCCTTCACCTTCGCCTCAAAATCATCGTCCGCGGCCGCTGTCTCCCCGTTCTCTGCGGAGATCTTTTCATTTACGGCATCCACGCCTTCATCGAAGACCTCCAGAGCTGTCTGAAGCTGGTTGTCCTCATCCTTCGGGATCTCGATCTTTGACTTTAAGTCTTCGTCGAGAGCTACGGTCACATCCGGCTCAATGCCAAGTTTGTGGATGCACTCGCCTGACGGGGTGTAGTAGTATGCCGTCGTGAGCTTCAGACCGCTGCCGTCCGGCAGGTTGAAGATGCCCTGAGCGATTCCTTTTCCGAAGGTCTTCTCGCCTACAATCGTTGCCCAGTCATTGTCCTTTAAGGCACCTGTCAGAACCTCGGACGCACTGGCACTTTCACCGTTTACAAGAAGAATGATCGGGACATCTACCTCATGTCCGTCATCGGAAGTATAGACGCTGTCATCGATTCCTTTTCCCTTGAAGCTTACAATGGTCTTTCCATCCGGAAGCAGGTAGTCTGCAATATCCTTCGCCGCCTGAACAACGCCGCCGCCATTGTTTCGAAGATCGATGATCAGCTTTTCCATTCCCTTTGATGCCAGATCATCCACAGCACTCTTAAACTGTTCGGAGCTTACCTCCTCAAAGGAAGAAAGTGAAATGTAGCCGGCATGATCATCCAGCAGTTCATACTCTACTGTTGGGTTCTCCACCATACGGCGCTCCACGTCCATCTCTACATACTCATCCGTGGACTGGCGGTACACAGTCAGATGAACCTTCGTCCCCTCCTCACCTCGGATGTGGTCACTGACGAGAAGAGACAGGTCCTCTCCGGTAGCCTCGATATCTTCTACTTTATAGAGGATATCTCCCGGCAGCATTCCGGCTTCCTGGGCCGGGGAGTTCTTGAACACCTTGACCGCTGTGATGATCCCCGTGTATACATTCTGGCTCACTTGAACACCAATTCCGCAGTAAGTTCCGGAAGTCTCCTCATTCAGGCTTGTGTACTCGTCCTTATCGTAATATACGGAATACGGATCGTTCAACGAGGACATGTAACCGCGGTAGATCCAGTCTTCCGCCGTTCCGTTCTTTGCCTGTTCTTCCTCCGTCATGTTCTCATCGAACAGGAAGTACTTATCGATCAGTGCCTCCATATACTGAAGCTTCGGCGTGATCTTGTTCATATCCAGCTGAGTGCCGGATGTCTCCGCGGTCTGTGTGCTCTGGCTCTCAGATGCACGCCTTCCTACGGTCCAGATCCCCGTTGCAACACCTACGACTGCAAGTCCGGAGAATGCTGTCACAAGGACTCCGACAAGGACGCCTTTCCAAAATTTATTTTTTGTCTCTTTCTCTTCCAATGTCTTTTCTCCTTCATCCCAGGGCAGCCAGATCTCATCCGATAAAAACTGTGCCAGGATCTTTATGTAAAAAGTCTACAGGTCATATTTCCCTGCGTTCAGCACCGCAGGCTCACTTTTCTGCCTGTCAGTCCCTATGGGCTCACATATTTCGTCGGATTCACATAGGACCCGTTCACCCGGACTCCGAAGTGGAGATGAGACCCAGTGGAGTATCCCGTCGAACCGACCTTCGCGATGGTCTGTCCCTTTTTCACACTCTGCCCCTGTGATACAAGAAGGCTCGATGCATGCATATAAACTGTATACACGCCGCCGCCATGGCTTATCATCACATAATTTCCTGCAGAAGAGCTGTAAGTCGCGATCACGACCTCACCCGCAGCAGCAGCCACGATCGATGTTCCCGTCGGCGCGCTGATATCGATTCCCTGATGGTTCGAGGACGCGCCCTTCGTCGGGGATTTTCGCCCTCCAAAGCCGGAAGTAATCCGCCCGCTGGCAGGACACGGCCATGTAAAGCTAATGTCCCCAAGACTCACAGTTTTATACGTCTGTGCCGCCTTGTTTGCCGCTGCGGCCTTTTTCTTTTCTTCCTCGGCTTTCTTTCTCGCTTCCTCTTCCTTCCGCTTGATCTCTGCCTCGATGGACTTGATCTGGTTCTCCTGGGCCTCGATGGACTTCGCGTACTCGGAGATCTGTCCCTCCGCGGAGGCGATCTTCGTCTCGTAGTTCTGAAGCTCCGTCTGTTTTGCAGCCAGAAGCTTCTCCACGGACGCCTGTTTTGCCTCCGTCTCGTCCTGAAGCATCAGGAGCTCGGCATGTTCACTCTCTAAGCTCTTTTCCTTCTCCGCGATTTTCTCCTTCGTAGCGGCATATTCATCGAGCTTCTGCCGGTCGTAGGACGAGATCTTCGTGATGTACTCCGCCTTGCTCAAGAGCTCCGAGAGGGAGCCGGACTCCATGAGTAGGTCCACATAGGTGCTGTCGCCCTTCTCATACATATATTTTATCCGCAGCTTCATGGATTCATACTGGCTTTTCTCTGTCTCCTTCGCCTCGGATAATTCCTGTTTCGTCGTATCGATCTGTTTTTCCTTCGCGTCTATGTCATCGCCAAGCTTTGAAAGCTCATTTCCGATGGACTCCAGGCTGGAATCCAGCTTTTTGACATAGGCCGTCGTATCGCTTTTAAGGCCTTCCAGGTTCTTTAGCTCCTGTTCCGTCTTCTTTTTTTCCGCCTCCAGCGCCGTCTTTTTGCTCTTCGCGTCACTCAATCCGCTCTTTGTCGCCTGGGCAGAAAGCGGTGTCGCAAGAACCAGGGCAAAGGACAGGACCGCAGCCAGAAATTTTCCTGATTTTCTCATATGCTGTCCCCTCCTACACACGCAGCTCTTTGCGGATCGTAAAGAAGCTTACAAAAAATCCAAGTCCGCCGCCCAGCGCCAGGGCGATCGCCGCCATCATCGGATAGAAGGTTCCAAGCGGCAGGAACTGGATGATTCCGGAGAGAAGTTCAAACCGGTTCATCACATACTCCACCGTCTGTCGGTAGACGAAAAGCATAACCCCCAGCGGGATCGCCGCTCCGACAAGCCCCAGGATCGTTCCTTCTACCACAAACGGGGCCCGGATCATAAAGTTTGTCGCTCCGATAAGACGCATGATCCTGTTCTCGTTCTTCCGGAATTCAGCCGCAACGGAGATCGTATTGCTGATCAGGAATACCGCAACAGCCAACAGCATGGCGATCAGAACGCCGAACAGCAGGCCCAGGATCTTATTGAAGCTTGCAAGTCCCGTAGCCGCACTGTTGGAATAGTTTACTTTCCGCACACCATCAATACTTTTCAGGTATGCCACCATTCCATCCTGATCCGTAATATTGTTCAGTCGGATCTCGTAGGAGGAGGAACCTGCAAGCGGGTTGTCATCCGCAAATCCTTCCGATAAGGCCTCGTCCTCACCGAAATACTCTGTCTTAAAGCTGTCCCACGCCTCCTCAGCGGAGACGAATTTTATCTCTTTTATCATTCCCGACTTGTCCGACTCGATCTTCGCGCCGATGTCTTTGATCTCGTCCTCCGTCAGGTTCTCATCAAAAAATACCGTGATTCCCATTGTGGTCTCCGCTGTGCGGACCATATATTCGATGTTGGTGATCACGGAGAAAAATACGCAGAACAAAAAAATACATGCAGAAATGATCGCGGTCGACGCAAGGGAAAACCAGATATTTCTGCATATATTTACCAGTCCCTGCTTCATGCAGAACCAGAATGTACTAATCCTCATAACGGTACCCACTTTCCTCCTCATCACAGACCACCATCCCGCGGTCGATCGTGATGACGCGTTTCTTCATCAGGTCCACGATCTCATGGCTGTGTGTGACAACGATCACCGTTGTTCCACGCCGGTTGATCTTCTCCAGGAGTCCCATGATCTCCATCGCATTGTGGGGATCCAGGTTTCCTGTGGGCTCATCGGCAAGCAGGATCTCCGGGCGATTGATCAGTGCCCGGGCAATCGCCACGCGCTGCTGTTCTCCACCGGAGAGCTGATGCGGGAAAAACTTATACTTGGAAGAAAGGCCTACCATCTTTAACATCTGCGGAACCGATTCCCGGATCGTCCGGCTGGACTCCCCGATCACCCGCTGGGCAAATGCCACATTCTCATAGACCGTCTTGTCCTTTAAAAGACGGAAATCCTGGAATACGACACCGAGACGTCGGCGGTACTTCGGAACATATCTTCGCGGCATCTTTCTGAGGTCCATGTCATTAACGACAACACGACCGGAGGTCGGCTCCACTTCCTTCAAGAGGATCTTGATCAGTGTAGATTTTCCGGAACCGCTCCGGCCGGTTATGAAGACAAATTCCCCGTCATCGATGGTGATGTTCACGTCCTTCAGGGCTTTCGTACCCCTGTCATAGGTCTTTGTCAGTTTTGAAATTTCTATCATAATTTAGTAGTCCAGATTCTCCATGTACTTCATGTACTTTACAACCATCAGGGCAATTTTGAAGGTGATCGCATCCTCAAATACACGCAGATCCAGTCCGGTGCTCTTCTGGAGCTTATCCAGACGGTAAACAAGCGTATTTCTATGGATGTAGAGCTGTCTTGATGTCTCGGAGACATTCAGGCTGTTCTCAAAGAATTTGTTGATCGTAGTGAGTGTTTCCTCGTCGAACTCATCCGGGTTCTTTCCATCAAAAATTTCTTTGATAAACATCCGGCAGAGCGGAAGCGGAAGCTGATAGATCAGACGGCCAATACCGAGGTTGGAGTACGCTACAACGTTCTTGCTGCTGTAGAAGATCTTTCCGACATCGAGAGCCATCTTTGCTTCCTTGTAGGAACGGGAAACATCCTTGATCTCGCCAACGATGGTACCGAACGCGATGCGCACTTTGGACATCGCCTCTGTGTTCAGCATATCTAAAATCGTATTTGCTGTCTTCTTGAGATCCTCGTAGGTCTCACCCGGTTTCACCTCACGGACAAGAATGATATTCTTCTCGTCGACTGCGGTGATAAAGTCTTTTGTCTTTGTGGAGAACAGGCTGCGCATGGTCTCCAGGGCATTCGTATCTTTCTCATTCTTTGTCTCGATCAGGAATACGACACGCTTTACATTTGTCTCGATATGAAGTTTCTTCGCCCGGTTGTAGATATCAACGAGCAGAAGATTATCAAGAAGCAGGTTCTTGATGAAATTATCTTTATCGAATCTTTCTTTGTAGGCCACCAGAAGATTCTGGATCTGGAATGCTGCCAGTTTGCCTACCATATACACGTCATCGCTGCCGCCTTTTGCAAGCAGGATGTACTCAAGCTGATGTTCATCAAATACTTTAAAGAACTGATAACCGGAAATCACCTGGCTGTCCGCCGGAGAATCCACAAACGCAAGTATGGAGCTTTCATACTCTTCCGCATGCTCGAATGTGGAAGCCAGGACCTTTCCCTCCACATCACAGACGCACAGGTCAATTCTTGTAATCTCTTTCAGTCCTTCGATATTCGACTGTAAAATCTGATTTGAAATCATAGCGCCCTCTCCTTTTCGCAGTATGGACATATCCACATTTATTCTAATGCAAAATCACAAAAAAGAAAAGATTTTTTTTTGTATTTTTTACTAAAAAACATGGAAAAAGGCAGACCGGATTTCCCATCTGGAACCGGTCTGCCTGATATTTTGGTTATTCGTAACGATTCAGTACCTTCATATGTTTCCTTACGGTCAGCGCAGCAAGTGCGCAGACCTACTGAACAGTTATGGTTATTCTTTAATAATTTTTTCTGTTTCTTTGTCGAAAAGGTACACATCATCTCCGGAGACCGCAAAGGACATTTTCTTTCCGGACGGCTTTTCACCGTCAGATGCTTTTGCAAGAAATTCGTTTTCTCCAACATGGAAACGGATGTATGTGGCATCCTCAATCTCCTCGCTGCCAAGAATGTCTCCGGTGATCTCACCCTTTCCATCTTCCGCCGGAACGATCTTTTCCGGTCGTACGCCTGTGAAGACTTCTTTTCCGACATAGCCGAGTTTCTTTAAAAGTTCAGCCTTTTCTCCGGAAAGCCGGATCTTTCCTGACGCAAACTTCAGAATAATATTTCCGTTCTCCTCCAACACCTTGGCAATGGAAAGATCCATTCTCGGTGTTCCGAAGAATCCTGCCACAAACAGACTCTCCGGATGGTCATAGATATTCTGCGCGGAGTCTTCCTGGCAGATCTCGCCCTCGTTCATGACGATCGTTCTCGTTCCTAATGCCATAGCGGTCTTCTGGTTGTCCGTCGCGTAGATCACGGTAATTCCAAGCTCACGGTTGATATTTGCGAACTCTTTTCTCATCAGTTCCTGGACATCCGGGTCTGCCTCCGCGATGGTGCGGTCCAAGAGCAGGATCCCCGGGCGGCGCATCAGGGCGCGTCCGAGAAGAACACGGTATGTATCCGCTGCCGAAAGTTCCTCCGGCATTTTTTCAAGGATTCCATCGATTTTCAGGATCCCCATAGTCTCATCCACTCTTCTCGCGATCTCTGCAGCCGGCATCTTTGCCATTCTGAGGGAGAATGTAAGGTTGTCCTCCACACTCATTCCCGGATAGAGCACGCTGTTCTTGAAAAGCATTGCGACGTTTCTATCTTTCGGGTCCGCATCCGTCATATCCATTCCATCGATCATCAGACTGCCGGAGGTAATCTCCTCCAGGCCGCCGATCATCCGAAGCAGCGTCGATTTTCCGCATGCCGTCGGTCCCACCAGGATCACAAATTCCCTGTCCTTCACTTCCAGATTGAAATCCCGGATTGCCTGCTGGTCACCCGGGAATGTCTTGTTGATATTCTTTAACGTTAAACCGGACATTGACTTCCTCCTGATCTGTATTTTTCATGGTTAACTGGAAAATTGCAGACTTAACCTATTTTTATATCTGTTGCATTCATCATACACAAATAACACTTGTTTTTCCATATGGTTATTCCACAAAAAAATTCCGTTTTTTCCATGCATATTCCATATAGTGAATTTAAGTTTTTGACAAATATACTCTTTTTTCATAAAAACAGGCAGGAAGATAGTTAAATCATTATCAAAATTGCCAAAAGCGGCGGCTGTCCTTTTCTGACAGCCGCCGCTTAGGTTCCAAAAATTTTATAACTGCTAATTCCATTCACAGTCACGCACAAATCCATTCCAGCCCCGCTTATTTTACAGCAATTGCCTCCATCTCAAGCAGAACATCCTTCGGAAGTCTTGCAATCTCCACGCAGGAACGTGCCGGGCAGTCTTTTTCGAAATATTTCGCGTAGATGCCGTTGATGGTTGCGAAATCATCCATATTTTTGATAAATACACTTGTCTTTACAACCTGGTCGATGGATGTTCCTGCTGCCTCAAGAAGATTCTTCATGTTCTTCATAACCTGCTCCGCCTGTGCTTCGATTCCCTCCGGGATCACACCTGTCTCCGGATCTACCGGGATCTGTCCTGATGCGAATACGAAGCCGTTTGCCTCGATTGCCTGAGAATACGGTCCGATTGCTGCCGGTGCTTTTGTTGTGCTGATTACTTTCTTCATGTGATTGTCCTCCATATTTTCCTTATTTATCGATTTTTCGGATGCTCTTCTCCGTGATCTCGATCTTTCCTTCTTTTAATAAGTGACCTACCGCGCGCTTGAACGCATTCTTACTGAGTTTAAATTCTCTCGCGATAACTTCCGGTGATGCCTTATCGTTGAACGGTAAAACTCCGTCAAACTCTTCGATGACCTTCATGACAAGATCGGAGTCAGAAAAGATCTGGCTGCCTGCCTTGTCGCGTGTTGTGAGGTCAAGCTTTCCATCCCCACGGACTCTCGTCACACGGACGCGGACCTCATCGCCCACCCGGTATCCGGAAAAGAGTTCCTTTTTCGGAATCAGACCGTGATAGATGCCATCGACTGCAACAAAGGCACCGATATCCGGATTGATCTCAAATACGAAGCCGTCCGCCTCGTCACCGGTGTGATACGGGGAGTCGCTTCTCAAATACTGGTATGCCTTCATAGTTGCGGCAAGGCGCTTGCTCTTATCGACGTAAAGAGCCACAAGGCACTTCTCACCTTTACGCACCTGATGGGTCTGCTCCTTAAACGGGAGAAGAAGATCCTTTTCCAGTCCCATATCGAGAAACGCACCGATCTTGGAAACTTCCTTGACCTCAAGGACAGCCGTCTCACCGAGAGTCACCTTCGGTTTTGATGTGGTGGCGATCAGGCGGTCCTCAGAGTCCTTGTAGAGGAATACCTCCAGCTCATCACCGATCTTTGTTCCTTCCGGCACCTGTTTTTTGGGGAGAAGAACACCCTGGGCGTCCGCCTTGTCCCCGTCGGAAAGGTAAATTCCGAAGTCTTTCTCCTTGATCACCTTTAGTTTCTGAATTTTTCCAATTTCCATCATGTCTTTCGTCCTCCCGCAGCCGGATACTTTTGCGGCTGCGTCCTCTCTTTTATTTTCCGCTGCTCTTACAGCTATACCTGTCTATAACCTTTTGGCATTCTGTCCGCAGAATCTGCGGTTGACAGATTCTTACGGGGCTCATTGAATTATATTTCTGTTTCCTTTAACTCGACATTCGCGAACACATCACCGTCGGAATTACAAAGCGACACGAGATAAGATCTTCCCTCCCTTGTGCTTTTAATAACCATCTCATCCCCAAGCACAGCCGCTTTCCGGTACTCCGCCCGGATCTCGCCGATCTCCGTACCTGCTGGAACAAGTTCTCGTGCAATATCCACATACTGAGCATTATTTACATGGAGATTTGTGTCCAGGAGATGCTTCATAACTACCAGACGACCGGTCTCTTCCATCTCCTTCGGCACAGCGATCTTTCTTCCTGCATCTTCCATCTCGATTTTCGGGCTGAATTCTCCGTAAGGAGCCGTATCGGACTCCAGTATCCGCATGGGACGTCCCGTCTCCGTATTCATCAGAAACCAGTAGGAATTTGCTTTTACAAGATATCCGCCATTTTCATCAAGGATCGCGAAATTTCTCAGTGCATAAAGCCCCTTCACCGCATATGGCCATGTCACTACCTTGATCCGTTCTCCAAGTACCGGGCGTCGTTCGATCACGATCTGCCAGGAGGATAAAAGCCACGCTTTCTTCTCCCGTCCCAGATATCCGATCCCGACCCCCGCATCCTCCGACTGCATCGTCGAACAATCCTGCATATAATTCATAATTCCGGTCAGGGACAGCTTCGCGTCAATATCCGTCTCGCTGTACCGGACCCGGCTGTTTAATTCATACATAATCTAACCTCTTTGTTTCAACTTTCCCTGCGTGCCTTTACATTAACACAAATGCCTGCCAAGCGCAAGAAAAAAGACCATTAAGCCTTGCATTCACAAAGATTAACAGCCTTTTGTTAGCTGGGCTACAAGGATTCGAACCTTGAAAATGACGGAGTCAGAGTCCGTTGCCTTACCATTTGGCGATAGCCCAATGCATCAACAGGTTGTATTATAACGCAACGACTCTGATCCGTCAACTGTTTTTTTCAATTTTTTTACTTTTTTAATTCTGATTTTTCGGATTATCCGGATCTTCAAATCCCGGTCCCCTTAAGTACGCCGGTGTTTTCGTCTCCGGCGTCAGCATTCCGGACGCGGCGGTAGTCTCTGTAACCGCTGCTGTTGTCTCCGGGGCTGTCGGCGGTGCAGTTTCCGGCGGCACAGTTTCCGATGCTGTAGTTCCCGGTTCCGTAGTTTTCGGCTCCGCAGTTTTCTGCGGCACAGTCTCTGTCGGAGAGGTCCGGGAATTCGATGAATGCCGGTCTTTCTCATCCGGATCGCCCAGCTCCCTGTTCGTCTCCTGATCCACCCAGTCCACGCTCTCCCCGGCCTCCAAAGCTTTTCTCCGTCTCTGCATCTCGGAAAGTCCGTCATTTTTCGTGGATTCTCTCTCCTCACCCGTATCCAAAGCCCCAGATTTCTGTTCCGACACAGCTTCTGTTGTCTCTAAAGCTGCTGTCTCCTCCGGTGTACTCTCCTCCGTGGTCTCTTCGCTTGCTTTTTCGAAAGTTGTCTTTACGACCACCGGTTTTAAGGATATCTGATATTCCTGCTCATTGATCTCCCGGATCAGGCGTTTTGAGGAATACCCGGCAAGTTCTTCCTGCTTTCCTATCGTGATCCCCGGATTTTCCGAAAAAAGATGCTTTAAAAATTCTGCCTTCGTCACCGTGATCCCATATTTTTCCGCAATCTCCCGGGTTTTTGTGTCCTCTTCTGACTCAAACACATAGACCGTCGCCCTGGACTCCTTTTTCTGAAGCTCGGATTCCGTCTGCTTTTGCAGCTCTTTTACGATCTTTTCCGGTGACGCCTTTACTTCCGCGCCGGACTTCCGGACGGAGATCAGGATTCCCCCATCCTCTCCGAGACTGTTGTTATCCGCAAGCCTGTCAAAGATCTTCCCCACTGCGATTCCAAGGCTTTTCCCCTCAAACACGGTCATGGAGACTGCCTCATTTGATCTGGCCATCATTCCCTTTGCAGATAACACGGATCCCCGCCGGTTCATGGTAAATTCCATCATAATATCCGAATTTACTTCCATGATCAGTGACTCCTTCCGGTTCTTCCCCATCATCAGCACCGCCATCAGGCATACTGCTGCCGCGCAGATTGACAGAGCTCCTCCGGCCCGTCTGAACCACTTTTTCAGAGAGTCCATAGAGAATTCACCGTTTACGTCCATCCCGGCTTCCCGTAACTCCTGCTTCTTTTTCTTTTCCTTAACTGGCATGTCCTCATATTCTTTGTTCTGATTCATCATACCGTTTCCCTTTCGCCCTCATAGCCCACGTGGAGAAGGAATAATCCCTCGGGCGGAGCTGTTCTTCCCGCCATATCACGGTTTTTCGCTGCAATGATCTCTTTCATTTTCTCCGGTCTCCGCGTTCCACTGCCGACCTCCAAAAGCGTTCCCGTTAAGATCCGCACCATGTTATAGAGAAAGCCGTTTCCTGTATACAGGAATTCGAGCTTCGTTCCATGTTCCACGATCCGGATCTCATCGATCCGGCGCACCGTGCTTTTTTTCATTCTGCGGTTCGCGCAGAAGCTTTTGAAGTCATGTTCGCCGATAAGAAATTCCGCCGCCTGTCTCATCGCTTTCACATCCAGCTTCTTCCCGCAGCCATAGACATATTTTCGTTCGAATACGTTTTTCTTATCCCCGGTCTCCACATAATATCCATATGTCTTTGACGTGGCAGACAGGCGGCTGTGAAACCGTTCCGGCACGATCTTCGCAGAGAGGACCCTGATATCATCCGGAAGATACCGGTTCAGATATTCCCGTGCTGCCTCTCCGTCCGGACAGATTTCCGCATTAATATGGAAATTAGCTACCTGACCTCTCGCATGGACTCCGGCATCCGTTCTTCCGGAGCCATGGACCTCTATCTCTTCTCCAGCCATTCTGAAAAGCACGTTTTCCAGTTTTCCCTGAATCGTATTGTCGGTATTTCCCTGTTTCTGCCACCCATCATACCGGCTTCCGTCGTATTCCAGAGTAATGCGGATATTATTCTTCATGATTGTTCCTTCCTGATCTCCAACTGAATGCGGCCCGTCACATTCAGATGTCCCCGCGGCCGCTTATTTTCTTTTAAACAAAAATTCCCGGCAGAAATTTCTCCTTATCCGCCGGGAATGTCTGGCTCATCTGCCTGTTACCGTCTGAAAAAGACTACTGATCTTCCAGAACCGATGTACAATGCGGACAGCGTGTCGCATGAATATTGATTTTCGTTTTGCAGTACGGGCATTCTTTTTCCGTAGCTGCTGCCGGAGCCGCCGGTTTATCGAATATTTTTTTAGCCCGGTTCAGTTGTTTTACCACCATAAAGATCACAAACGCCATAATAACAAAGTTGATGATCTCTGTGATAAACAGACCGTAGTTTACGGTCGGAGCTGCCGCTGCCTGTGCTTCAGCTAAAGTCGCGTAATGTTCTCCGTTCAGCGAAATAAACATATTGCTGAAATCCAACTTGCCCGTGAAAAGTCCGATCACAGGCATCACCATATCACTGACTAAGGAGTTTACAAGATCCTTAAATGCAGCACCGATGATCATGCCGACTGCCATGTCGATCATGTTGCCCTGAATGGCAAATTCACGGAATTCTTTCAGTATCTTTTTCATTGAAAGACCTCCTGATATTCGTTTTCCGCAGATTTCACCATTATTTTACCAATTTTTTTCTCTGTTGGGAATACCCGGAGACCGTTTTTTTATCTCTGTGCCTGTTTTTTTATCATTCCGCCGTTTTAGACGGGTTGAATATATGTGTCAGGAAAATAAACATCTCATGGGCGAACAGCGGCATGGCCGCAAGCACGATCAAAGTTTTCCATTCCCCGGCATTCAAACGCACCGTCTGAAATGCCGCAACCAGAGCCGGCTGTTCCGTCACCATAAGCTGCAGAGCAAATCCAATGAATACTGCAGCGATCATCAGAGGGTTTCCTCCATGATCCATCCGAAATACAGATTTTTCCACATCACGCATTCCGATCGCATGAAAAAGCTGTGACAATCCAAGAACCGTAAATGCGTATGTCTGGCAGCATGCAAGAAGCTTTGGAGACTGTAAGACGTCCGCCACCGCTGCCGGGGTCAGCTGCCGTCCGCTGCTTGCAAGAAGCTTTGCAGGAACGATCAGAAACGCGGTCAGACTGATCAATGCGATCAGGAAACCGTAAAACAACGTACAGACTCCGCCGCCATGCGCAAACAGGCTCTCTCCTTGCTTTCTCGGTTTTTCTTTCATCAGTTCTCTCCCGTCACATACATCTGTCCCCAGGGCCAGAGCCGGCAACGAATCCGTGATCAGATTGATCCACAGGATATGACTTGCCTTAAGAGGTGCCGGAAAGGAAAAAAGGATCGCAAAAAACATGGTCATGATCTCACCAAAATTCGATGATAAAAGAAAAATGACCGTCTTTTTAATATTGGCATAGATCTCTCTTCCTTCCCGGACAGCTTCCCGGATCGTTGCAAAATTGTCGTCTGTCAATACTATATCTGCTGCCTGCTTTGCCACATCCGTTCCGCTCATTCCCATCGCGATCCCGACATCCGCCGCTTTTAAAGATGGGGCATCATTGACTCCATCCCCGGTCATCGCCACGATTCCGCCTTTTTTTTTCAATGCCCGGACGATCCGTACCTTATGATCCGGAGAAACTCGTGCAAATACCCGGATCTCCAAAATCTTATCAGCAAGCTCCCCATCGCCCAGGCAATCCAACTCTGACCCTGTCATGCACTGAGAGGGAGAATCCGCGATCTTAAGCGTTCTTGCGGTCGCAAGTGCCGTATCCTTATGATCCCCTGTAATCATGACTGTCGTAACACCTGCATGGCGGAATTCTTCCACTGTTCCGGAAACCTCCGGACGGACCGGGTCCTCAAGCACTGCCATTCCCAGAAAGGTCATTCCCTTCTCGGAAAGATCCTTTCCCTCCTTTACCGCCGCCCCAAGAACACGCCCACCGGACGCAGACATTTTTTCTGCCCGCCTCATGTACCATGTTCGTTTCGATGCTCCCATCGGATGAACTCCCATTTCGTCTCGGTAGGAGGTGCAATTTTCAAGGATTATGTCCGGTGCACCTTTCGTGAACGAAACTGTCCGCATTCCGTTTTGATGCACCGTTGTCATACACTTTCTCTCCGAGTCAAACGGACGCTCCGCAATTCTTTTCCACGCATCCCGGATCTGTTCGGACTGTTTTTCCCCATTCCTTGCATTTTTATCCGCATATAAAAGAAAAGCTGCTTCTGTAGGATCTCCGATGATTCCGCGCTTTCCCCATCTTGCATCATTGCAGAGTAAAAATGTTCGTAAAAGCCACTCTCTGTCCCCATCCAGATTCCGCACCGTCATCTGATTTTTTGTCAATGTCCCCGTTTTGTCCGAGCAAACCACATTAACCGCTCCAAGAGTTTCCACAGAAGGAAGACGTCTCACGATCGTATGTACCTTCGCCATCCTCGAAACAGAAAGCGCAAGGACGATCGTCACCACAGCCGGAAGTCCTTCCGGAACTGCTGCCACAGCCAAAGAGATCGCTGTCAGAAACATCTCCCCAACATCCCGCTTCTGCCAGACTGCCGCCAGAAAAAGGATCGTACAGAGACCCACAGCCAGAATACTAAGAAATGTTCCCAACTCTCCCAACCGTTTCTGAAGCGGTGTAATCTCTTCCGGTGTTTCATGGATCATTTTCGCGATTCGTCCGATCTCAGTTTGCATCCCGGTATCTGTAACAATCCCTTCACCGCGTCCGGCAGTCACAAAGGTTGACATATATGCCATATTTTTTCGATCACCGAGAGGTGTTCCGGTCGAAGCCACATACTGCGCATCCTTTTCCACCGGTACAGACTCTCCGGTAAGTGATGCCTCCTGTACCTTCATATTTTCCGAACGGATCAGTCGGAGATCCGCCGGTACCTGCTGCCCGGCATTTAAAAGCACCCTGTCGCCCGGCACCAGCTCCGCCGCGTCCATCTCCAAAAGCTTTCCGTCCCGCCGGACAAGCGCCTTCCTTGTTGTCAGCTTTTTTAATGACTCCAGCGCTTTCTGGGCCTTTCCCTCCTGAATCACACCAACCGTTGCATTGAGCAGCACAACTGCTGCAATGATCACCGCATCTCCTCGTTCTCCAAGAAATACAGAAATTCCTCCGGCCGCCAAAAGTACATAGATCAGCGGATCCATCAATTGCGAAAGCATCCGTTCTGCCACAGACGGAGGCCTTTTCTCCTCCAGCTCGTTCCGCCCATACTCCCGAAGCCGCTTTGTCGCTTCCTTCCCACTCAATCCCCCGTCATCCGACGATCCCAGCAGCATTTTTGTCTCAAAAACAGAGCACCGTTCAAAATCCCCCGGCTTTTCCATAAAAAAATTCTCTCCATCCTCTTTTGCTCAAAGCAAGTTTATGAGGATGGAGAGGAAATCATGCCTGCATTCCCATTCTTCGACTGACCGATCAACGAAATTTATAATTTTTTATGATCGCCTGCAAGGTACGTGTCCCATTATATTCATTTACATCCGGATAATAGATCATGTCGATCGTATTCTGCCCTGTCTGCTCTTCCAAAAAACGATCTCCATCTGCAAACAGCAGACCATCGAACGGATGTCCAGTGTTCGTCACCAGATTCATTTTCACGACATTTCGATTTTTTCCAAGAACACGTACATTTCGAATCGTCAGACTTTTCTGGGCAAACAACGGTTTTTCATTTCCCTGCCCGAATGGTTCCAGACCTTTGAGCTCATCCACGATTTTTTCATTCACATACTCAAACGGCATCGGAACATCGATCCAGATCTGCGGAACGAAATCATCTTCCGTAAGCTTTGCATTTTCATTCAGTCTTCTCCGGAACTCATCAATATCACTTTCCTCAATGGAAAGTCCCGCTGCCATTGGATGTCCGCCAAATTTCACCAGCAGATCCGATACCTCGCAAAGCCCCTGGTACATATGGTATGCCTCTATGGAACGTCCGGATCCCTTCGCACTCTGCTCGCCTCTCGTCAGCACAAAGGATGGCTTATGGAAATGCTCCCGGAGTCTTCCGGCTATGATCCCGGCAAGTGATTCATGGCACTCCGGCAAGAACACCACCAGCACCTTATCCGACATATAAAAACGTTCTACCTGTTCGATAGCCTCTGTTTCTCCCTTTGCCGTCATATCCTTTCTCACATCATTGAGTTCCTTTAATTCATCCGCCAGCCCACTGACCCGGTCCGGATCCTGTTCTAACAACATCCGGAGCGCAACCTTCGCACTTTTCAACCGTCCACCTGCATTTAAGCACGGTCCGATCACAAAACCAATGTGATATGCGCTCAGATTGTTTATATCCAGATTGTTTTTCTCTACAAGCATTCTGAGACCGGTGTTCTTCGTCGAACCGATCTTTTTCAGTCCATATTTGACGATCAGACGGTTTTCATCCTGCAGCTTCATGACATCTCCCACCGTCGCAATGGCCGCAAACTCCAGAAGCTCCATCCACTCATGCTCCGGAATTCCAAGATCCTCATAGATCACGTTTATAAGCTTCCATGCTACGACCGCACCGCAAATTTCATGGTACGGATACGTCTCCCCGTCCTGCTTCGGATCAACCACCGCATCTGCCGGCGGCAGAATCTGTCCATAAGCATCTACCGGTACTTCATGATGATCGGTCACCACAACCGTCATGCCAAGCTGCTTTGCGATGCTGATCTCCTTTAATGCCGCGATTCCATTATCACAGGTCACAAGTGTATCGATCCCGTCCTCTGCTGCCTGACGGATGATGGATTCATTGATCCCGTAGCCATCCCGGATCCGGTCCGGTATCTCATAATCAATCTGCCCATTTCCGGCAGCACGGTGAAATCCCTTGAGAAGAATATATGTTGAACAAACACCATCAATATCGTAGTCGCCGATGATCCGGATTTTTTTCCCTTCTATCAACTTCTTTTCAATGATCCCCGCAGCGGTCTCCATTCCCTTCATCTGTCGCGGATCATAAAGATCATCCAGTGTCCCGTAAAGATACTTTCTCATCTCACGTTCATCCAAAAGACCTCGGTTTCGCATGATCCGAACAGCCACCGGACTCACCCCCAGACGCATCGCAAGCCCGTTAAAATCTGCCCGTTTTGTCTGAAGCATCCAGATTTCTTTCTTTTTCTGCATCGTTTCTCTCCCTCTTTGCGCTTCCTCATTCCGGCACGTTCAATACTTCTGGCCATTTTCCTTCAGCCATTGCCGCCGTTTTCGATAGTCCGGCAGAATCTTTTCCACTTCATCCCAGAATTCCGTGCTATGGTTCATCTGGAGCCGATGGGCAAGCTCATGGACCACAACATATTCCAGAATCTCCTCCGGCATCAGAACCAGCTTCCAATTAAAATTCAGGTTTCCCTTTGCACTGCAGCTCCCCCAGCGCGTCTTTTGCTCCCGGACCGTGATCGATCCATAGGAAACGCCCATGAGCCCTGCGTAATAACAGCATCGTTCTTTTAACACGTTTTCCGCTCTTTTTTTTCCTTCAAGACGTTCCGTTTCTGTGTAGGACGGACGCACTGCAAGGATCTGTTCTCCGGCACGGAGCCTCACCTCGATCCAATCCCGATGACTCTCCACAAACCAATCCGCAGTCTCCGGCGGTGTCCGGAAAGGAGCACGCACCGTAATCGTTCCGTCAAGCTCCACCTTCAAAGACATGGAACGGCGCCTGGCCCGGACCAGCTCATATGTAAAATGTTCCGTTCTTCTTTTCATGATTTCCTCCAGAAACTTCTTCCTTTTTCACTGCACAAGTTTCACAGAAAGTTCCATTGAAATTTCCCATGGAATCGAAAAAAGGCATCTGCAATTGCAGATGCCTTAATCAGCGCGCCAGAGAAGATTCGAACTCCCGACACTACGGTCCGTAGCCGTATGCTCTATCCAGCTGAGCTACTGACGCACGCTCTCTGAGTTTCAGATGTCTGTCACTCAACGAAGAATATTCTACTATATATTTTCTTCTTTGTCAACACTTTTTAAATTTTTTTAAAATTTTTTTCTTTTCCCTTACACCAATATCATAAGCCGCAAAAAAGCTTTGGGGCCATCACGCCAAAGCGTAACAGCCCCGTCTTTTTTTACTTCTCGTAATAGCAATCTCCCAAATAATGGAAGGACGTATTTTTGTTAAATTTGAATCCCTTAAGGTCTGATCTTCTTCCTACCATGCTATATTTGTAATACAGAGGTACCCACGGACAGAGCTCATTCAAGCGAACCTGAAGGTCTTTATATATCTGGAGGCGTTTTTCTTGATTTGTTTCCACCGCTGCAGCATCGATCATTTCATCTACCTTATCATCTTTGAGATATGCACGATTGCCGCTCATTCCACAGTTTCTTGAATGGAATAACTGAGTTACACTATATGCCGGATCACAAGTAGTATTTACCCAGCCAAGAATCAGGAGATCATGTTCTCCGGCATTGATCGCATCCTGAAATGCTCCCCATTCATACACATTGATGTCTACATTAATGCCAACCTGAGCTAACTGAGCCTGAACTACCTGTGCAGCACGACTTCTTACTTCTCCGGATACGTACATCTTAAGATCCAGTCCATTTTCATATCCTGCTTCTGCAAGAAGTTCTTTGGCTTTTTCCAGATCCTGAGGATATGGCTTTACGTCCTCATTCCACCCAGGCACAGTCTTTGCAACAACGGAGGTGGCTACTTCACCGCGACCTTCTACAATCGTATCTACGAATTCCTGACGATTCGTGGCATAATTGATCGCCTGACGTACCCGGACATCATCCAATCCTTTTTTAGTTGTGTTCATAGCCATAAACTCTACAGAAGGTGCCGGCCAGCTTTCCAGAACAAGATCTTTACAGTTCTCAATATTGACAGCATCCACCGGATCTACGGCTAAGATCACATCAACCTCCCCTGTTTCCAGTGCGATTGTACGAGCACTTCCTTCCGGAATGATCCGGGTTGTAATCGAAGTGGCTGTAGCAGGTCCATCAAAGTAGTCATCAAACCGGACCAACGTCCAGTGGTCATTCGGAACCCACTCTTTAAACATAAACGGACCTGTTCCAATCGGAGCTTCTCCATATGTATCGCCAGCCTCTGTTACTGCCTTCTCTGATAAGATCTTCATACTGGTATCATTAAGGATATACAGGAATGCTGGACACGGATTCGAAAGATGGATCGTCACCTCATAATCCCCGTCAACAGAAACATGATCAATGGCTGATGCATTAGACATTGCTTTTGGCATGGTCTTGGCACGTTCTAAACTGAATTTCACATCGCTGGCCTTCAGTTCATCTCCATTGTGAAACTTTACGCCTTTCCGCAGTTTAAATTTGTACTTTGTGTCATCCACAATCTCAAAACTCTCTGCCAGATCCCCTACAGGCTCACGGTTATCATCAATTTTGATCAAACCATTATAAATATGGGAATTCAGCGTTGCAGATGGTGAATCCACACCCACCTGTGGATCCATAGACCGGATATCGCTGCTATTCGCTGTAATAATGTCTGTCCGTCCAATGGACTCTGTTTTTTTCTCTGACGATGTTTCCGCACCGGATGAAGCTGATGTCTCCGCCTTTGAATCCGCTGTCGATGTACCGGAGTTTCCCCCACTCTGTCCGCAGCCCGACAATACCATAGCCCCGGCCAATGCCAATGCCGTCAGTTTTCCATATATCCTTTTTCTCATGCACATGTCCTCCTTGTTATTATATTGTTACATAATTTTTTCCTTCTCGCTTTATTTCCCCCATCCAGAGATCCATTTCCGGCAATTCTCCGCAACTACGTTCATCTGTCCTGTAAGCCGGTTTCTCTGACGCACAAATCTTGTCTGGACTGCCAAATAATAATCTGCTTCTGTATTTTCCTTTGTCAGACCCTCTGCCATAGCAAGTCCGGCAAACACCGTTCCCTTTACCGCCGGATCCTAATGATATGGGCTGGATGTCGTGTACATGATCCTTGCCAATTCTCCTGCTATTTCCATGATGACATCGTCTGTATGTTTCTGATTCTCCATAGCGTTTTCAAGATCTGCAACCGCTTCCTTCAGGCTGCCGATCGCCCTCCAGACCGGAGAAAGATCAAATTCCGCACTAAGCTTCTGTTCTATAGAACGAAGCTCGTTTTCCATAAAGCTGACAAACCCGCTCATCTCTGCAGGAAGCTTCTCACAATTAGCGAAAATGGCGGTCAACTTTGCAATGACTCTTGTATCTCGCAGTGTCACCTCCGGATCTACCTTATCAAAGGTATCCTCTTTCGTATGCCACCAGGAAAATATTTTATGATCCTGTTTTATAAACTGCGGCATCATAGCAAACGGAATATCCGCTCCCCAGAAGGTCTGATCTGCGAATCGTACCATCGGCGTCGGTGCCTCCGGTTCTTTATCATTAAACTCCCTTAAAAACTCTCGGTCAAAGGCTTCGCCCTCCAGCATAGATGTCCGCATTCCAACCACATCCGAACCTTTACAGCCGCAAATATCCATATTAATGTGGGCCACACAATTTTCTTTCAGATCTTCCCAATGGTGATCATAATACCAGGTCGATCCGGAATAACGGGCATCTGAATGACCGGACCACCAGGCAAGCACTACAGACCGCTCCAGATGTTCCTGATTTTCTTGAAATACCCTGGCAATCTCCATCATAGCAGCATTGGCAACGCCATTATCCGTTATCCCCTCATACCAGGAATCATAATGACCGGAAACCAACACATACTTATCCGATCTTCCCTGAATACGTGCTACCGGCATGGTACTGGAAACGATTGACTGACACATTTCAACGTTAAGGCATGCCGTCAGTGGACCTTCTTCCAGTTTTTTCTGCAATTCCTTTCCTGCACTTTTTGTGATTTCCACAAACGGAATTCTCGGATAATGAAAAGCCAGATCCTCCGGCTCAGGTGTTCCCCATACACCTCCAAGCGTTCCATGGTGTGCCAGATCCGCATGCCAGATTGTGATCACGCCCAAAACTCCGGCACGTTTTGCCTCACATGCAAACGCAAAGCTGTTCTCATATGTCAGAACGATCTTTCCGGCAAATTCTGCCATTCTCGCTCTCTGCTCCTTCTGGCTGCAGCCTCCGGTTGCGCTGATCCGGTCGAAAACCAGTTCAGCTTCCAGATTTTCCGCTGTTCCACTATACACATACGGAGTCAGAGGCACGATTGCTTCCGAAGAATCCCCTTGGATCCGTATGGATGCTTCTCCCGGAAGGCTTCTATATACCTGATAAATTTCCCGCTCTACCGGGATTCCCAGTTCTTCCATTCGTTTTGCGATTCGTTCTGCCGCTTTCTCTCCATCCTCAGAACCTGTATAGCGGTCCAGGTAACTGAAACACTCTACATCCTTCATGATTCTGGATATTTCTAAGGCTTTGTCAATTTTTTCAATAAGCTTATTTCCTTCCGATGAACAAAGACTCATACCCTGCATGTTCTAATTTTCCCTTCTTCTTTCCCCATTCATTAGGGCACGATCCATTTCTTTTGTATTTATCTGTTTTGTTGTGAAATAATTATTTTCGTCCTCAGATTTTAAGCATATTATACAATGCCGATTCTTATATCGTCTAATGCTTAATTCGAATATCATATATAATTTTTGCGAATACGATATAATATACTGAAATTATATTCAATTTGTACTATATGCAAAAAGCCCCCGGAGAATCCATATCTGATTCTCCTGGAGCTTTTTCCTAACGCTAAAATATCTAAAAAATGACTATGTTTTTACCAGAGTTCCGGTTTTACTTCCGGTGGAAGCGGATTCGGATACGTCTCTCCGTCCAGCTCTTCCAACCAGTCCTTATGAGCCTTTTTGATGAGTTCCGGATTTTCCAGAAGATCCGCTCCTGTGCATGCCATGACTTTTGCCGCCGTCAGCATGCCCTTATGGGCAATACTTGCCTTTCCCTGAGCAACAGCCTGCCAGGAATGAAGTGCTGTTCCTGCCGCATAGCAGCACACATTTGTCTGCACCGTTGGAACCACCCAGCTCACATCACCGACATCGGTAGAGCCACCACCGCCATATGATTCGCTCCGGTCCAGTTTAAAATCCAACAGTGGCATATCCAGGACTTCCTTCCGCCTGTCCTTTTCAACGACATGAGCGATCATGTCCTTTAAGCCCTCTTTGTCTAACTCCGTAACGACCTCTTTGAATTTTCCCGCGTACGCCAGCTCCTCTTCCGTATATCTGATCGGAATAAAATGGTCAAGATTTTTGTCCATGACCTCTTCCAGAACATCATTTCCGATCACGTTGGAATAAGCGGCAACCTGACGAATATCCACAGTCGTTCCCGTGATCAGCGCCGCACCCTTTGCAATGTCACACATCCGCTCATAAAGCTTTTTGACCTGAGTTACCTTTGGTGCACGGATCGCATAAAGGATCTGCGCTTCAGCCGGGATCACATTCGGGGCAATTCCACCGGTGTTCGTGATCGCACCATGAACTCTCGCTGCGTCGATCATATGCTCTCGCATATAATTCACGCCAATGTCCATGATCTCCACTGCATCTAGCGCAGAACGTCCAAGCTCCGGCGCTCCCGCCGCATGGGAGGAAATTCCATGGAAAGTAAAGAACACACGGAAATTGGCAAGAAATTTATCGTCTCCCATTGTTTTATTCGTCGTGCTTGGATGCCAGGTGATAGCGATATCACAGTCATTGAAATATCCGTCCCGGACCAGATATGCCTTTCCGCCCGCATTCTCCTCCGCCGGACAGCCATAGTAGCGGATCGTTCCCTTCAGGTCTTTTTCTTCCATATAGGACTTTAGTGCATCGACAGCCGCCACAGATGCCGTTCCGAGAAGATGGTGGCCGCAGCCATGTCCATCTGTTTTTCCTGCGATCGGACGACGCTCCGTGCAGTCTGCTTCCTGCTGAAGACTGGAAAGAGCGTCAAACTCACCAAGAAACGCGAGGATCGGCTTTCCGCTTCCCCACTCGGCAATAAACGCTGTCTTCTCTCCGGCAAGGTCAGCCCGGATTGAAAATCCGCGAGACGCAAGGTATTCCTGTTGTACCCTCGAAGATTCACATTCCTGAAAACGAGGTTCCGCATATCCCCAGATCTCATCCGCCATAGATGTATATGTGTCCTTCTGTTTCTCCACCAGTTCAGAAATTCTATCTTGATTCTTTGTTTCCATGCTGTCCACTCCTTCCTGTGTAATCCTTGTTCCTGCCACACACATTTCCATCAACAGGCACTATGTGCAACACTTCCATAAGCAGAAGCTTGTTATACCTATTTTTTTAGGCAGTCTTCCGAAAACCATCGCCCTTGATGGTTCTCATTCCGACTGCCTGATCTATCCTATTACCAGATCGATGGTTTTAAATCTGCCGGAAGCGGATTCGGATATGTCTCTCCGTCAAGCTCTTCCTTCCAGTCTGCCTTTGCCCTCTCAATTAATTCCGGATTCAGAAGAAGTTCCGCGCCGACATACGCCATAACCTTCGCTGCCGCCAACATCCCTTTGTGAGCAATCGAAGATTTTCCCTGTGCAACAGCCTGCCAGGAATGAAGCGCTGTACCTGCTGCATAACAGCTGGTATAGACCTGTGCTGTCGGAACGACCCAGCTGACATCTCCGACGTCCGTGGAGCCGCCACCACCGTAAGCACTGTTTTTATCGACAATAAGATCCCACATCGGCTGCTCTAAGAGCTCCTGTTTATGCTCTTTTCCTCCGATCGCTGCCGCCTGATCCTTCATTCCTTCTTTATCCAGCTCTGTGATCACACCCTGGAATTTCTTTGCATACGCAAGCTCTTCCTCCGTATAGCCGATCGGAACCACATGCTCCAGATTCTCCTGAACAAGATCCGCCAGTGTATCATTATTGATCAGGTTGGAATATGCTGCAACCTGCTTGATATCAACGGTCGTGCCTGTGATCAGAGCCGCGCCCTTTGCAATATCGCACATCCGCTCATAAAGCTTCTTGACCTGTGTTACCTTTGGTGCACGGATCGCATAGAGGATCTGCGCCTCAGCCGGGATCACGTTCGGAGCGATTCCGCCGGAGTTTGTGATCGCGCCGTGAACTCTCGCTGCATCGATCATATGCTCTCTCATATAGTTCACACCGATATCCATGATCTCAACAGCATCCAGCGCGGAACGTCCAAGCTCCGGCGCCCCCGCCGCATGGGATGAGATTCCGTGGAAGGTAAAGAATGCCCGGAAGTTTGCCAGATGGAATCCGCCCTTCATAACTTTATTCATTGTGTATGGATGCCAGGTGATCGCGATATCACAATCATCAAAATATCCATCCCGGACCAGATATGCCTTTCCACCCGCATTTTCCTCCGCCGGACAGCCATAGTAGCGGATCGTTCCGCTCATGTGATTCTCTTCCATATAAGTTTTTAACGCATCAACAGCCGCTACAGATGCCGTTCCGAGAAGGTGATGACCACAGCCATGTCCGTTTGTCTTTCCTGCGATCGGGTGACGTTCTGTGCAGTCTGCCTCCTGCTGAAGGCTGGAAAGTGCGTCAAACTCACCTAAAAATGCGAGGATCGGCTTTCCGCTTCCCCATTCCGCGATAAATGCGGTCTCTTCTCCTGCGAGATCTGCCTTGACGGAAAATCCTCTCGCTTTTAAGAACTCCTGCTGAAGCTTCGTGGACTCGTACTCCTGAAATCTCGGCTCCGCAAAACCCCAGATCGCGTCACTGATTTTTGTATATTCATCGCGTCTCTGATCGATCGTCGTGCCGATCTCTTTTCTAAAATCTGTTCCCATATGTATATGCTCCTTTCTATGTTTCCCTTATCCATCAGAACCGTGCAGGCACGTTTCCGGCTCTCTTCACCTCTTTGTCCCACATGGGCTTCCGTTCGTGCACACACCCGTCCCTCATGTTATTCATGTCTTTTTCCAGTGATGTTCTCAGTTACGATCTTCCAGACCGTCACTGCGTTCACCATTGCCTCCGCAAACGAGTTCTCATCGAATGCCTTCTTCTGACTCATCTGATTCATGAGGCTCGCCAGAGCTTTTTTCTTCGATGTGAGATCTTCCACGAAATATGCAGTTCCGTTTCCGCAGATGCTCTCAAAGCTTGTCGTCGACTTGCAGGCTGCGTCATAATCGATCTTCAGGCTATTTTTCCCGTAAATACAATATGAAACCTGAGGATTCTCCCTGATCTTATCAATCTTCGTTCCTTCCTTCGCTCCGTGAAAATACAGGACCAGCTTTCCTTCTTCCACTTCTGCACCATAATTCAATGGAATTAAATAAGGACATGACTCATCGTGGAACGCAACGGTGCACACAGTCTCCCGTTTCGCGATCGCCACAATATCAGCCATGTCCTTCAATTCTCTGTCACTTCGTCTCATCCAGACCTCCATTCCAGTCATAAAGATCCTGCACTTTTGCCATTCTCCATTTCGATCCTTCAGGATTTTCATTGAAATTCCGCATTCAGTGCCATCCGCCAGACTTCCCGTAAGATGAGACTATCATATCATAATTTTTTTAATATCTCAAGTAATATACCGTTATCTTGTTCCTTCTGTCTGAAATTATCCCTCAATTCAGAATACTAAATTGCAGTTCCAGCACCACCGCAGACTGATCATGACCCATGATCACAATTCCAGAACTTTCTCCTCTTATCCTAAAATACGGCCTGAATCAAAAACATATAAAGTACAGTTCCTGCCGCAATACTGAGCAGTGTATTCCTCTTCCATACGTGCAGCCCGACAACCACTGCGGAAGCTGCAATCTCCGGAATTCCATGAGATCCCGCAAAAAAGCTCACATTTTTCAGGCAGTACACCACCAGCATCCCCATGATCGCATACGGAAGAACTCCCGATAAATATGTAATGTATCCGGGGATCTCCTTCTTCCTGCCGAATATCACAAACGGAAGAAATCTTAAAACTATCGTTACTGCAACGCATACCGCGATCAGTGTGACCGCCCTCAAATCCATCCTCTCTATTCCTCCTAAATCAAACAAAATCCACTGCTACCGCTGTATTGTACGGAATTTTCAGTTCGGAAATTTCCTACCTGTGTGCAGCAACCTGAGCACTGTTTTCATACTATTTCCTGTCCTTCGGAAAATATCATGAATTATGCCGTCGTCTGGCTGCTCTCAGTTTTCTTACTCCCACGCATCAGCGTCAAAATCACCGTGATAGAGATCATCGACGGGATCAGAAAGGCTGATGCCCCAAAGATCAACAGACAGATCACGGATGCAGCAACACCTGCAACGGCGCTTCTGTGATCCTTCGTGCTCATCCACTGTTCCGTAAATACCACCAGAAACAGAGCTGTCATCGAGAAATCGATCCCTTCCGTATTGATATTCAATACACTCCCGAGCACCGATCCCATCACGCTTCCAATCACCCAGTAAATCTGGTTCAACAGCGAGACAAGGAAGAAATATTTCTTCTCCTCGACCCCCTCCGGTACATCTCCACTGCACACCAGCGAATACGTCTCATCCGTAAGCGCAAAGATCAAATACGGCTTATATGGTTTTGTGTCCTTATACCGCTCCACCATGGAGATTCCATAAAATAAATGTCTTGCGTTGACCATCAGTGTCATAAGTGCCGCTGAGATCAGCGACGCGCCACCTGTTATCAGATCAATTGCCACATACTGCATTGACCCCGCATAAATGAACACACTCATCGCGAGCGCCCAGGTGATGCCGTAGCCCTTCGCTCCCAGCAGCATTCCAAATCCGATTCCCAGAACGATATATCCCGCCATTACCGGAATTGATCGTTTCAACGCATATCGAAATGTCATATCTGTTCTCCTATCCATATTATTTCGAGATCTCTCCTGTTCATCTCCATCACGCTCCCATAATTCGGGGTTTTCGTTAAACAAAAAAAGAGCTTGCAAAACAAGCTCTTTTCATGCCGGTGACCGGACTTGAACCGGTACGGGGTTGCCCCCGAGGGATTTTAAGTCCCTTGCGTCTGCCTATTCCGCCACACCGGCAGACATATAAATATGTCGATGATGGTTTCCCATCAAATGGGACCTATAGGGCTCGAACCTATGACCCTCTGCTTGTAAGGCAGAT
>ERZ838225.167-NODE-167-length-101516-cov-21.245355_pt1 | contig 101516 bp, 132 predicted proteins | sample MGYA00519684_ERZ838225 | MGnify/ENA primary metagenome ERZ838225 (study PRJEB31850, sample SAMEA3708829) | human gut metagenome | biome: human gut; feature: human-associated habitat; material: faeces | place: China | collected 2014 ... | reverse complement strand
TCCTCCACCAATTGTTACAATTTTTACAGGTTTTTTACTCATTTTTATATCCTCCATTTTTTGATATATTCATTATAACATAGAGGTCTATACAAGAAAGCTTATTTCATTTTATGAAAAAAAAATAGAAGCGTGAGCTTCTATTTTAAATTATCTAATACTTTATAGATTTCTTCAGCAACTTCATCCATTGATTGATTTCCGTCAACATTAGTAAGTTCACCTAACATTGTGTAGTAATCAATTAAAGGTTTTGTTTGTTTATTGTAAGTATCAATACGTACTTGAACTGCTTCTTCACTTTCGTCAGAACGTTGTGTTAATTCTCCACCGCATGCGTCACAAACACCTTCTTTTTTAGGTGGATTGTAAACGATATGATATGATTTACCACAATCAGCACAAGTTCTTCTTCCTGATAAACGTTTAACTAATACATCTTCAGGAATATCTAAGTTGATTACAGCATCAATTTTAAAATTGAACATTGAACAAATATCAGCTAATTTTCTAGCTTGAATGATTGTTCTTGGGAAACCATCTAAGATGAAACCATTTTTAAATTCTTCAGTGTTAATATTTTCTTCTAAATATTCTTGAATCATTTGAATTGTAAAATCATCTGGTACTAAATAACCAAAAGAAATAAAATATTTAGCAATAACACCAAATTTTGTTTCTTCTTTAATTGCTTTTCTAAATAAATCCCCTGTAGAAATTTGTTTTAAACCATATTTTTCCACCAATTTAGCAGCTTGAGTTCCTTTACCAGCACCTGGTGGACCCATTAAAATTATATTCATTACTATCTCTCCTTTAAGCAATGACTATTATATGCTTTTTTTTCATTAAATGGAACTAATTTATGAAAAAAAGAAGACTTTTTTAACGATTCTATAACTCTTTTAAAAAGAAAGGGTTTTCATTTATTTTTTCCATCTAAAATAAAACTCTACACCGCCTTGTAAATTATAAACTCCATAACTCATTTCATGAAGTTCTAAAATATTTCTAACGATTGCAAGACCTAAACCTGTCCCTTTTTGATCATCACTGACAAAAGATTCCCAAATAGTGTCTATTCTATTTTCATCAATTTGTTTTCCCTTATTTTCAATCGAAAATTCATTTTCTTTGATTTTAATTTTGATCGTACTATTAATAAATGCATGTTTGATTGCATTTGATAAATAATTTTGAATAACCATTTCTATTCGTTTTCTATCACCTACAATTAAAACATCTTCTCCTTGTATTTCTATCTTTAATTTTTTATCCATTAATAATTGTTCATAATCATCAATAATATCTTCACTTAGCTCTCTTAAATCAATTTCTTTTTTATCTAAAGTAACCGCCTTTGCTTCAAGTTTTGATAAATCTAACATTTGTAATACTAAATCATTAATAACAGCAATTTCTTTATTGATAACCTCTATATACTTATCTTTTTTATCTATATTCTCGACATTTTCTAATAAATCAATATTTCCATTAATAATAGCAAGAGGTGTTTTAATCTCATGAGTAAATTGAGCAATAAATTCTTTCCTTAATTGTTCCATCTTCTTCACTTGATCTATTTCTAAATTCAATGCATCTATATTTCTTTTTAAGTTTGATGACATTGTATTAATATGACTTGATAAAGATGATAATTCATCATGCCCTTTTGTATCTAAGATACCCTCAAAATTATTATTTGCAATTTCCATTGCAACACGATCAATTTCTTTAATACGTCTTGTTGTCATATAAGAAATGAAATATGAAAATAAAACAATAAATAAGAACCCTCCTAAAAATGAAAGTAAATTTTCACTCAATAACTCATCTCTCAACTGATGAAATCCTCTATTTTGAAAATTATAAAAAATGGCAATAAATGCTTTAGGTGCTGGCTCTTGACCTTCAGAATAACCACCTTCTTTATCCAAAGGAAGAAGACGTCCAAAATAAGAATAATCTTCTAATACTTGTGTAAAAGTGGCATAAGTTAATGTTCCTTCTTTAATAGATGTAGCAATTTCATCTGATTTTTTATTAGCTATCTCTGCAGTAACTGAATCTTTATCTAAAAAAGTAGCCAAACGTATATAGACATTTGAAAAATGTTCATTTACAGCCTTTTTAGATAATTCATTTATTTTTGATGTAGAAACTCTTGTATCCCCATAAACTTCCTCTTCACTTTTCTTTAAATGTACTTCGCCATTTTCTACATAGGCTTCATAAAATGCTTCAACAGTATTTCCTTTTTTTTGACCAAAGATATCTGTATTATAATGTATAAAAGTCGGTTTAACCTTATAATACCGATTTTTTGTATTATATGTTGATTGTGCTGTATCTTTAAAGTTCTTTAATTCTTCAATTTGTCCTTCAAAGTATAAATGAATATCATCATATTTATTTTTTTCAACATCTTTAATTGTTTCTATTAATAACTGATATTGTTCACTTGATAAAGATGACAAATCAATATAATAACGTGCATCATAGAAATCATCAGAATAATCTGTATCTACATCACTCTCATTAATTTCTACAAAAGGATCATGTACAATAAGTAAATGATCATCTTTTTCATATCCGTATTGTTCGATTGGATTTCCATAAGTATCTAAAAGATATATTTTAGTTGAATCATCTTTAGGTAATTCACTTAACCCTTGTTTTATCTTATCTAAATCAAACTCTCTATACTCTCCATTTTTATTAGAAATAGCTGTACAATAATTTATATAGTCATCTGAAGTACTACTTTGACTGTAATAAAGGAGTTCATTAAAACTTTGATCATATTTAGTTTTTACAATATATCCAAAAACAACCATAAAAGAAATAAACAAACAAATAAACACCTTAAACTGAATGCTTCTTATTCTTTTCATAATTCTTCTCCTTTCCACACATATCCAGTTTTAACAATAGTTTGAATATAATAAGAATATTTTCCCAATCGTTTCCTTAAACGTTTTATATACGTATCTACTGCTCGTCCATCACCATAATAATCATAGCCCCATAAAGCATCTAAAATTTTTTCTCTTGATAAAACAATTCCCTGATTTTCCATTAAGTATCGAATAAGTTTAAATTCTTTATCGGTTAAAACAATATTATTTTCTTCAATCACTAAAATATGTTTGTCTAAATCCAAAATCACTTTTCCTGATTGAAGTTGATTCGTTTCAATCTTTTTATTTCTTTTTAAAAGTGCTAAACATTTTGCATACAATAAAGAAGGTTTAAATGGTTTAGTAATATAATCATCTGCCCCATATTCATAAGCTTTTAATTGGTTTTCATCTTCTGATAAAGCACTTATAAAAACGATGAGTGTATTATATTGACTTCTAATTTGTTTACAAACTTCATAGCCATCGATTCCAGGCATCATGATGTCAAGTAAAATGATATCGATTGTATCATCTAATATTGCTAATCCTTCATAACCATTTTGAGCTTCTATAACTTCTATTTCTTTATGATCAAAATACTCTTTAACAAAGTCTCTTACTTCTTTATGATCTTCAATCATCAACGCTTTATACATTACTACCACCTCTTTAACTTTATTGTAGCATGACTATGTGTAAAAGATGTGAAAAAAAGATGACGGTTAGTCATCTAGTGCTTTCGTATAATTATAATGTAATTTTTCATAGCCTTGTCTTTCATAAAAGCGATGCGCATCTTTACGATAAGTAGAAGTAGAAAGTTCAATTTGTTCAAGTTGTTTTTCTTTAGCAATCTCTTCAATTTTTTCAATCAATTGTTTACCAATTTTCAAATTTCTTTTTTCTGGCAAAACAACCAACTCTACAATTTCACCTGTATCACGATCATGATGTAGATAATGATGTATTTTAAAACTTAGAAATCCTTCAATTTTTTTATCTCGATAAACTAAATAAATAATATCTTCATCTTTTAATGAACTTTCAAAAACACAATCAAAGTGTTCTTTATTAATTTCTTTATTTTCTAAAATACAAATCAAATTATAGATTTCTTCTTTATCTTCTAATTTAGCATATTCAATCATATTCTTCTTCCTTTATAAGTTTTTGTAGATCACTTTGATAATCAATATCATATAGTTCTTTTTCATTTTCAATTATAAAATAAAAACATTTTTGAGGATATTTATTAACAATCGTTCGTCCTCCTTGATCTTCTTTTAAAGAATATAACTCATTGAAATAGTCTTTAGAAAAAATTACCGGATTTCCAACTCTATCTTTAAACATTAAAGAACATATAGAATAAGATGATTGATTAAATATATCAATCATCTTATTAAGTGTTTGATAAGAAAGATAGGGTTGATCGGCAACCATAAACATCATTTGATAGTCATCTTTTTGATTGATATGATCTAAAGCAGCTTTAATAGAATAGGAAATTCCTTTTTCACTTAAAGGGCTTTTATAACTATGAATACCTTTTTCTTGTGTATCAATTGTATTAGAAACAACGATAATTTCTATATCATTACGATATTTTAATAATTGTTTCAAAGTATCAATTCCATAAAGATAAAGCTCTTTTCCTTTAAAAAGCGCATGTAACTTATCTTCCTTAAAACGACGACTATTTCCAGCCGCTAAATAAATAATATATGTTTTCATTACTCATCAATTGCCATTAAGATTTTTTCAGGAGTCATTGGAAGATCCTTTAGATATTTACCTGTTGCTCGATAGATAGCATTGGCAATTGCAGGAGATGGTGTATTAATAACAATTTCACCAATCGATTTTGCACCAAATGGACCAGTTGGTTCATAGCTACTTTCAAATTCAACTCTAATTTTTCCCATATCCAAACGTGTAGGAATTTTATATTGCATAAAAGAGTTTTCAGGAATAGCTCCACGTTTTGTATATTGAACATCTTCATAAAGAGCCATACCAATTCCTTGAACTAAGCCACCTTCTGTTTGAACACGTGCTAAATTTGTATTAATAACAGTACCGCAATCGACAACAGCAACATAATCAAGAATATCAACTTGTCCTGTTTCTTTATCAAGTTCAATTTCAACCATCCCTACCATATAAGGTGGTGGTGAAACTGGAGATGAATGTGTAACTGTAACTTGTGTTTCAATATTATTTCCACACATTGCTTTTAAAGCAAGCTCCTTTAAAGTTAAAAGTTCGTTTGTCTTTAAATTTTTAACACCTTGTGAGGTGAATTCAACATCTTCTTTTTCACAATGGAATGTTTGTAAAGCAAGATCACATAAATTATTTTTTAATTTTTCACAAGCTTGCTCTACTGCCTTTCCTGTTACATAAGTTGTTGAAGAAGCATAAGAACCTGAATCATAAGGTGAAATATCTGTATCTGCCCCAAAGACAACAATATGATCAACATCACAGTCTAAACACTCAGCTGCCATTTGTGCAAGAATGGTGTCACAACCTGTTCCCATATCGGCTGCGCCTATATGAAGTGTATAATAACCATCGTCTTCAAGTTTTAATGTAGCAGAACCCACATCAACCCCTGAAATACCAGATCCTTGCATGGCCATGGCTACTCCAGCACTTCTAATTTTACCGTTTTCTAAGACGCGTACCTTTGATTTGTTTTCCCAATCAAAAAGTTTTTTAGCATGATCCATACATTTGTCTAGTGTACATGCTTGAGCAACCTCATTATAATAAGCCCCCATTGTTTGACCTTGTCTAACCATATTCTTTTCTCGAATAGCCACAGGATCAATACCTAAAATGCCTGCCATTTCGCTAACAATCGATTCTACCGCAAAAAGTCCTTGCGTAGCGCCATAGCCACGATAGGCACCAGCCGCTTGACAATTGGTATAAACAACATCATAAGAAAATTTAAAGGCTTCTAGATTATTTGTATAAAGTGGAATCGATTTATGTCCCGATAACCCTACTGTTGTTGGTCCATGTTCACCAAAAGCACCACTATTTGAAAGAGTATAAACGTCCATTGCTCGAATTGTTCCATCATTCATTGCTCCTAATTTAACAGTCACTTGCATTTCATGACGCGGTGTAGAAGCAATTTGTGATTCTTTACGACTATAAATCATTTTAGAAGGTTTCTTTGTCATCCATGTTACAAAAGCAGGATAAACTTCAGCTACAACAGTTTGTTTAGCCCCAAATCCTCCTCCAATTCTTGGTTTTTCAACACGAATTTTCGATTGAGGAATATCTAATGCGTTAGCAAGAATTCTTCGACAATGGAAAACAATTTGAGTGGAAGAAATAACATGAAGTCTTCCATAAGGATCAATTTCACAATACGTTCTAAAAGTTTCCATCATTGCTTGTTGGTTTGCTCTTGTATGATAGGTTCTTTCAATGACTTGATCACAAGAAGCAAACACTTTTTCTAAATCACCTTGACTTGAAGAATCTGTTGCTACAAGATTTCTATGATTATCAGCACCTACTGGACATAAAGCTTTCCAATTTTCTTCAGGATGAACTAAGATGTTATTATCTTTTGCTTTCATAAAATCAAGAACTGGTGTTAAAACTTGATATTTTACTTTAATAATTTTTAAAGCGCGATCAACAACCTTTTCATTAATACCAGCAACAATAGCAACAGCATCTCCTACAAAACGAACTCTTTGATCTAAAATTAAACGATCATAAGGACTTGGTTCCGGAGATGTTTGACCTGCCATGGTAAAACGTTTTTGAGGAACATCTTTATACGTATAAACAGCTTCAATACCTGGGATTTTTTGAGCTTTAGAAACATCAATTTCTTCAATCAAAGCATGAGCATGTGGTGATCTTAACACTTTAACAACTAAACAGTCTTGACTTGTTATGTCATCTACATAAACAGGTTTACCAAGCAAAAGATTCATCGCATCTTTTTTCATGACCGGTTTTTCAATATGTTTATAAGCCATTATTCATTCCCCTTTTCTTCAAGATAGTTTAGGTAATTTTTTATTCCTCTAAGTTGTCCTTCATAACCTGAACAACGGCATAAATTTCCAGCTAAAAATTCTTTAATATCACCATCACTTGGATGAGGATTTTCTTTTAATAAAGCAAGTGTATTCATCATAAATCCAGGATTACAAAAACCACATTGTTCAGCTCCTTGACTAGCAATAAATGTTGCAAGTGGCTTTGCTTCTTCCTGCAATCCTTCTAAAGTAACTACTTTTGCACCATTTGCACGCATTGCAAGAACACTGCATGAAAGCACTGGTTTATCATTTAATAAAACCGTACATAATCCACAATTACTTGTATCACAACCACGTTTAACACTATAGCAACCATTTTTTCTCACAAAATCAATAAGTAATAAATCAGGTTCTATATCTTGTACAATTCTTTCTCCATTTAAAGTTAATTTAATTTCCATATACATCCTCCTTTAATTGAAGAAAAGCTCTTTTTATTAAAACTTTTGCAATCTTTTGACGATATTCTTTAGATGCTCTTGAATTGCTTCCTAATTTTAATTCTGATAAAACACATTTTGTAAAACTTTGAATACTTTCTTCAGTAATACCTGTTTCAAAATAGCTATCTCCATTAAACGCTACAGCATGTAAAGGTCTAGCTCCAATGATACATGTATAATGTTGATCAATACAACTTACAGCACAGGTTAAAACTGGAAAATCTGTTGAAATATTTCTTTGTGATAAATAAACCACATTTGTTGGTACTTTTTTAATAATAACTTTTGTAAGAATATCTTTTGTAAATTTCATATTTGCAAATTCTTTGATAGAAACCCGCCCAGTTGGATAAAGTTCTACCTCACAATCAAGCGCCATAAAAAGTGTTAAAACATCAGAAAAACCAAACCTTCCGTAAATAGATCCACCAATTGTCGCTAAGTTTCTAAATTGAACACCGACAATATGACGTACGCTTTCTTTAATAGCTCCTTGTGTAAAATGGTTTAATTGTTCATTTGTTTCAAGCTCTCTTAAAGTAACCATAGCACCAATATGTATTTCATCATCTACTTCTTCAATTTGATCTAAATGTAAATCAGATAAATCAATAGCAAAATTAACATTTCTATTTTGCATTTTAAGCCATAACATACCACCTAAAACAACACTCAGCGGTTTTTTTGCATATTCATAAGCTTCCTCAATTGTTTGAGGTCGCACATAATTTCTAATCGATAACAAAGAAAGCCCTCCTTTATTGTTTTTCTTTTGGTAATAATATATTTAAAATAATTGCTACAAAAGCAGCAGGTACAATTCCTGATTCTCCACAAATCATTTGAATTGCTTGTGGAAGTTGTGCTAAAATTGCACTATTTGCACCTATACCATAACCTAATCCTAAAGCAACTGAGACAATTGTCATTGAACGAGCAGTAAGAGGTTCTTTGGTAATCAATTGAACACCAGACATAACAATCGATGAAAACATGATGACTGCTGCTCCACCTAATACTGATTGAGGCATAATTGAAACAAGTGCCGCTAATTTAGGAAATAAACCACAAATAATTAGGAAAATCGCACCACACGCTAAAGCAAAACGATTGACAATTTTAGTCATTGTTACTAACCCAACATTTTGTGAAAAAGATGTATTTGGTAAAACACCAAATAAAGCAGCAATAGATGAACCAATACCATCACAGATAACACCACCTGATAATTCTTGGTCTGTAGCTTCTCTTGACATTCCACCTTCCATAACACCAGAAATATCACCAACAGTTTCAACAGCTGTAACAACAAACATAATTAAAACTGGTAGGATTGCTCTTAAATCAAAAACTGGTTTTACTGGCATGAGTTTTGGTAAAGCAAACCATTTTGCTTGAGCCACTTTATCCCAATTTAAAACCCATGATTTAACAAACTCTGTTCCATCACTAGCAACCCCTGTTGTTGAAATAAACAATGGTAAAATCATACATAAAACATAACCACAAATAATTCCAATTAAAACAGCTGAATTACTTAGCATTCCTTTTGTACCATGCTTAAAAGCTAAAATAACAACTAAAACAAATAAACCAATCAAAAGATTTTCTACAGATCCATAATCTTTAGCACTACTTCCTCCCCCGAAAGAAGCAACACCAACACCGATTAAAGATAAACCAATCGATAAAACAACTGTTCCTGTAACAACAGATGGAAAGAAACGACGTAATGGTTTTAAAAGAAAACCTAAAACCGTTTCAAATAAACCACCAATAATGCTTGCTCCCATGATGGCACCATATCCTAAAACGCCACCACCCATTACATGAGCAACACTTTGGAAAACACCAATAAACCCTGAACTTGTTCCCATGATAATTGGGACTTTCCCACCAATAGGACCTATTGAAAATAATTGCACTAAAGTAACGACACCGGCAATAAGCATTGCATTTTGTAAAAGCGAAACTTGGATTGCAGCAAATACATCTGCATCATGCGTTGCAGCACAAGCTCCCGTAATAATAAGTACGGGTGTTAAGTTACCAACGAACATTGCTAGAACGTGTTGTAAACCTAAAATAATTGCCTGTTTTAAAGGAATTTTCCCTTCAAAATCATAAGGACTTGTATACTCTTTTTTCTCCATATTCTCTCCCTCATATTTAAATTAACCTTCTAAAAACAAGAAAATTGTAGCATAACTCTATTTTTTCATCAAGATAATACAAAAAAATAGATTTATAGATATAAAAAAAGCAGCTAATGCTGCTTTATAGGAAGAAATAACACATCATTACTTCCTCCACAAATCATTCCTAAATTAGCGCTTTCGCTATTATTTAATTCATAATGTTTCATCATTACCTCATGACAATTCTTAGCATCTAAAATAGCTTGATATTCTTCTCTTCCCCCACCAATAGAACCAATAATTCCTTTTTCATTTATAAACATCATACTACCAACTGTACGTGGTGTTGATCCTTTTTTATCGATAATAATACATAAAACACCATCACCTTGTACTTCTAATAAGTCACTTGTCATGCTTGAATATTGATGTTCATTTTTAATAGCTATAATTTCAGACATGATACTGACGGCAATCTCTGCAGGAGTTATCGCTTTTATTGAAAGTCCAATAGGGGCATGTACTTTATCAAGTTCAACTTGTTGATACCCTTCTTCTAATAAAGCATCATAGGTTTGTCTAACTTTCTTCTTGCTTCCAATCATTCCTACATAAAGACTTTGTCGAAAAAGTGTCTTTTTTAAACACAAACGATCATCTTTATGTCCTCTTGTCACAATGACATAACATGTATTTGCTTCCTTAGGAAAATAGGAACCAGCTTTATCAAAAGAAACACAATGAATTTCATTTGCTTCTGGAAATAATTCTTTACATGCAAATTCTTTTCTTTCATCAATAACAATCGTATAGAAATCCAACATAGAAGCAAGTTTACTTACATATTGGCTCACATGTCCTGCACCCAAAATAACAAGTTTCGGTTGTGGCAAAAACCATTCTTCATTAATAAGTGTTACTTCCTTTTGATTTTCTAATAACGAAGCTAGTGCTTTTTCATAAAGTGAACTTGCTTCATTCACTTGAATTTCTATAGGAACATTATATTTTTTAATTTTTTCTAAATAGATGTTGATAAGTTGTTGAATAAAAAGACTATCTACTCTTTGATTTCCATCAATTTTCATTTCTTGATAACCATGAACAACATCTTGAACAGGTTTTCCAAGTCCCTTTAAAGAAGTAATTAAAATAATTTCATTACTATCTTTGTCTACAACAGGTTCATTATTTCTTGGATATTTTAAAGGTAATCCATGAGAACCATCAGCTTCAATTAAAATTACATCTATTTCTTTTTTTAATCTTTCTAACACTTCATCATCTAAAGCTTTAATTTTTTGATTTTTGGCTTTACTACCTGCATGTACGTAACCATGCTTTTTAATTTCATTTATAATTTCTTCATAACTCGGATCGACTAGTATATTTTCTTCAATTTTCATATGAGTAGAAGTTGTCATTAAAACAGTCTTACCTTCTTTTAAGTATTGATCTTTTAACTGTTTTATTTTTGTTGTCTTTCCACCTGAACCAATAACACTAATTATCATAATTACCCTCACTAATTTCTTTAATTGCTTTGATGAAAAATTGTATTTCTTCTTTTGTATTCATAAATGAAAGTGATACTCTTACGATTCCACTTTTCACTGTATTGAGATGTTGATGCATCAAAGGTGCACAATGAGTACCGCAACGAATCGCAATATCATACTTATTATTTAAAAGATCGGCCACTTGAAAACTATCCATTCCTTGTATATTAAATGCAAGAATTGGTGTTCTTTCTTTGAAATCACCATATAAAACAACTTGTGGAATATTTTTTAAACCATCATATAAAAATTCAACTAATTCATTTGTGTATTTTGATTTTTCATCTTGATATTTCATTAAATAACAAACCCCTGCCTTTAAAGAAACAATTCCTGTCATATTACGTGTTCCTGCTTCAACATGTTCAGGGTAGTAATCACTTTGAAAATGATTAAAAGAATCCATTCCTGTTCCACCACTTATTAAAGGTTCCATTTCTATAGATTGAGCTAAACAAAAACCACCAACTCCACTATTTCCAAGCAACCCTTTATGACCACTAAAACATAAAATATCTAAATTCATCTTTTCCATATCAATGAGAAGATGTCCCGCACTTTGAGCAATATCACTCATCATCAAAATACCATTTTCGTGCGCCAGTTTTCCAATTTCAGCAATTGGATAAATTTCACCCGTCACATTGGAACTATGTGTTACAATAATCATTTTTGTATTTTTTTGAAGATTTTTTTTAATACCCTCTACTGTAGGTGAGGTAATAGATAAGGTAATAATATTTGCTTTTTCTAATTGATAAAGCGGTCTTAAAACACTGTTATGTTCAGCGTAGGTCGTAATCACGTGATCACCTTTTTTGAGAATACCTTTAATACATGTATTGAGACTTTCCGTATTTCCACTATTTAAGACCACGCATCCATCTTGAGGTACATGAAAATATTCTTTAATAAGTTTGCGTGTTTGATAAATCAAACGACTCGCATTTAAACTTGTCGTACTGGTAGAACGATTCGCATTGGTACAATGATTCATACAATCAATTACTGCATCTTGAACTTCTTTAATTTTAGGAAAACTGGTTGCTGCTTGATCAAGATAAATCATTTCTATGTCCTTTTAAATAAAAGATTGCCTCAATGACTCCACCAGCAATGCAGCGTGCTTTATCGGAAATAGTAAAACAATTTTCATATTCATCTTCACGTGGATCAATATCTGCCATTTTAAAACCTTGAGTGACTACAAAACCTTCTTTAATTAAGCCACGAAGTAATCCATCCATTGTCGCATAAATCGGTGTTTGATCAACGTAAGCAATCACTTCACCTTTTTTAACAATATCTGTTAAATGCCTTACATGTTTTACAGTTCCTGCATTAGGAGAATGGATAACACGTTCTTTTCCATAACCTTTAATGACACCTGGTACACCTGTATTTTTTAAAGCAGCTCCTTGATAAATCGTTCTTCCAAGTTTATGTCCTCGCATCGTTTCAATAACAACATCAACATCTTTACCTGCCATAAATCCCGGACCTAAAGCAATGGTAATTGGAGCCATTTCTTTTGTTGTTCCTAAATTCTTTTTAGCAAGAATGGCATCAACAACAACCTCTGGCTTGAAATAATCAATAGCTTTAGCCTCTGGATCAATCAATAACGTCACTTTATTTTCCATTAAAAATTGTTTTGCTTCATTATAGTCATGTGCTAGATAACAAGTGACATCTTCTACTTGTTTTTGCGTATCGTAAATAGCTTCACAAAAAGCAACATTTCTTCGAATGGCACTAGGTTTTTCAATTTCTAAAATCAAGACCTTAAATCCACATTTAAAAAGTTTATAAATGGTCCCTGTAGCGATATCGCCACCACCTCTTACAATAACTAAATCTTTCATTTATCTTTTATGGCTTGATAATTTTTTCAGCCTTCTCCATTCTTTCAACAATATCATACATGTTTGTGACAGTCCCTACTTGTAATAACTCTTTACGGTTAAAGAAATCGAGACATGTTCCACAACTTACAATATCAACACCTTGACTTTCAAGATATTTTAAATCATTTAAAATATCTCCCTCATTTGTAGTAAGGAAAATACCTTCATTATAAAAAATCATTTCTTTAGGTAATTGATCTTGTTTTGTAAGTGCAAAGATAAATGATTTCATTAAAATAGCACCAAGTTCTTCATTACTTCCCATTGTTTTATTTGAAATAACAACAACATCTCCACTTTTTTCATTAAAATCTAATTCTTCATCAATACCTTCTTTAGCAATAATTGCATAAAAATCATCTCCATCATCACCTGTAACAATTTGATAATGTCTTACTCCTGCAAATTTTGTTAAATTTTCAATCGCAATCTCATTATCAACGAGTACTTTTACTTCATCAATTTCTTTTAATAATTCCTTTGTTTTTACAACTGGTAATGGACATTCAAGTCCTCGAGCATCTAAAATTTCCATAATAATCTCCTAACGTACATAAATATTAAATTGATCTTTTTCAACGATTTTACCAATCACATAACAAGCAAGTCCTGCTTGGTTAAAATCATTTAAAATATTTTCTATATCATCACTTGCAACACTGGCAAGAAGTCCTCCACTTGTTTGTGGATCATAAAGAATTTCTTCTAAAATAAAGTTTTCCTCGTTAAAACAAACTTTATTTTTCATTGCATTACGATTATGCTGAGCGCCTCCACTTAAATAAAATTCATCAACATAATAAGGACAATCCTTAAAATAAGGAATACTTTCTTTATCTAAAAATGCACTTGCCTTTTCATTGAGCATTTCATCTAAATGAACAAGGAGCCCAAAACCTGTCACATCCGTTAAAGCATGAAGTGTATATTTACTTAAAACATCGAATGCATATTTATTAAGTGTTGTCATACTCTTAAAAACCTCATCAAGTATTTCTTGACGTGCATCATTTAAACGATAAGCATTTAATGCCAAACCTACTCCTAGTTTTTTAGTAAGAATTAATGTATCTCCCACTTGTACACCATTATTTTGAATCATTTTATTTGGATCTACTATTCCGGTAACACTTAAGCCATATTTTGTTGATTCATCTTTGATGGAATGTCCTCCTGATAAAACAACTTTTGCTTCTTTTAGTTTATCATTTCCACCTTCAATGATTTTTCCTAAAATATTTAAATCATCTTGATCGTTAAAACAAACAATATTTAAAGCTGTCAAAGGAGTTCCACCCATAGCATAAACATCACTTAAAGCATTCGTTGCTGCAATTTGTCCAAATAAATAAGGATCTTCTACCATTGGTGGAAAGAAATCAAGTGTTGAAACAATGGCTTGATGTTCATTTATTTGATAAACAGAGGCATCATCATGACTATCAAAGCCAACAAGTAAATTAGAATTGGGATATTTCTCAATTTTCTCTAAAATATGAGTTAATTTTTTAGCGCCTAATTTAGCACTACAGCCACCACTTTTACAATAAAGCTTTTCTTTCATTTAAAACACAACCTTTACTATTTTTTCATAATGAATTTGATTTTCTTCAAGAAAAATCTTCCACTTTTCCACTTCTTTATTCTGACAAGAAAAACACATACCACATCCTGCATCAATAACAGATGGTTTAGGAATAAGACGTCCTTTCATAGAAGCTGTTTGTTTAGCGTCTAAATCCATTGCATCATCTAATGAATGAAAAGTAATAATTAAATATTCCTGTTTATTCATCTTCAAAAATCTCCTTAAACCGAATCTTCGCATATTCATTCATTTCTTGAATAAATTTTTCATACTTGTCTAACAATTCTTCGCCTTCTTGAGTAAGTTTACTACCACCACCATCTTTACCACCACTAATACGTTCAACAAGAGGCATGTCTAAATCCTCTTCCGCTCTTTTTAAAATTTTCCATGCCTTTGAATTTGACATTTTCATATCTTTGTAAGCTCCTGATAAGGAACCAAAACTTTGCGCTTTTTTCATCAGTTCATAAACACCTTTACCAAAGCTTTTTTCTTGGTTATAAAGACGAATCTTTAAATCAAATTTTTGTGGATTTTTATAAGTCATTTTTATCCTTTCGAAAGTCCACAATTTGGAAAAGTACAAATAGGACAATTTAAACAAAGTCCTCCTTCACCAAGCAAAGCAAGTTCGTCACTGGTAATTAAATCTTTAGCAAGAAGTCTTGGTAAAACAACATCAAAAATTGTTCGACGTGAATACATGACACATCCTGGTAATCCAACAATCGGAACATCGCCTTTATAACTTAATAAAAACATTGCTCCAGGAAGAACAGGTGCTCCATAGCTTATAATTTTTGCACCTGTATTTTTTATCGCCAGTGGCGTTTTATCATCAGGATCAACAGACATTCCTCCTGTACATAAAACAAGATCCACTCCTTGTTTTAAGGCTTCATTGATTTTACTAGTTGTCATTTCATGATCATCTAGTGATAAACTATGGTAAATAACTTCCACCCCGTATTCTTTTAATTTTTCTACGATGACTGGCGTAAATGTGTCTTTAATTCTCCCTTTATAAACCTCTGAACCTGTGGTAATAATTCCTGCTGTTTTTATTTGATAAGGCATGATTTTTAAAATAGGTTTTTGAACTATTTCTTGGATTTGTTGCATCTTTTCTTTTTCAATAACAAGTGGAATAATACGCATGCCTGCAAGTTTATCCCCTTTTTTTACAGGTACATTACCTTGTCTTGTCGCAATCATCATTTGTCCAAAAGAATTGACCTTAAAAAGTTCTTCTCGATTTACTTTAAACAATCCATCAATTGTACTTGTAAGTTTAATCTTTCCTTCACTAATAGCGCTTTTTTTCATATATTCATTGAAACAAAGATTACATAATATTTCTGCTGCATCATTTTCATGCATCATTGTTTCATCTTTTTCAAAAACATAAAGATGTTCTTTTCCTAAATTCAATAATACTTCAATATCTTCTTCTTTAATAATATGGCCCTTCTTAAAACGAGGACCTTTTCTTTGGTCTTTTACAATTTCTGTGATGTCATGGCAGAGAACACTGCCAATAGCATCTTCTGTTTTAATTTCTTTCATATTATTTATTAACAGTAAACCCGTAATTTTCAAATTGTTTTAAAGAAGATTTCTTTTGAATGAATTTTATGAATTTTTCAGTTTCATCACTATGTTTTGTTTGAGCAAGTTTTGCAACTGGGTAAATAACAGGTTCAGCTAATAAACTATTTTCACATGTTGCAAGAACTTTTACATCTTTACTGCTTTTAGCATCCGTTGAATAAACAATACCTACTTCACTTGAAGAAGAAGCAACCCAGTTTAACACTTCAGTAACGTTTCCACCTAAACTATATTTTGAAGTTAAAGCATCATATAATCCTAAATGAGTTAATGCCATTTTTGCATATTGACCAGCAGGTACAACTTCAGGATCACCAATAGCAATTGTTTCTGCTTTTGCAATATCCGCAAAATCTTTAACTTCTGTTGTAGTTTGTTTTCCTGTAATTAAAACAAGTTTATTTTCTAATAAATTAACAACATCTTTATCATTGATGTATTTTTCATCAACTAGAGCATCCATTTGTTTTGTTGCTGCAGAAAAGAAAACATCTGCCTTTAATCCTTGTTCAATTTGAATTTGTAATTTACCACTTGAATCATAAACTCCTTGCACTTTGATACTTGGATTTTCTTTTTCAAATTCAGGAATAAGTTTATCTTCAAACACATTTTCCAAACTTGCAGCAGCAGCAAGTGTCAATGTTACTTCTTCTTGTTGATCTTGAGTTGAGGAACAGCCACATAAAGTAACAATTATTAATAAACTACACATTAAACTTAATAACTTTTTCATTTTTCCAATCTCCCCCTTTTTATTTTTAATTTATTACCACACATCATTTCTATTTCCTTTGGACTATGTGTTACAAACAGACATTTTTTTTGATACTCAACAAGTTTTTTCTTTGTTTCATTAAGTAACTGTTCTTTCAGTGTTTCGTCTAAAGCACTAAAAGGTTCATCTAACAAAACAATCTTTGTATCATAAACAAGTAAACGTGCTAAAGCAACACGTTGTTTCTGTCCTCCTGAAAGCTGACGAGGATATCTTTTTTGTAAATCATCTATTTGAAAGTCTTCCATGATTTGTTGAACTTTTTCTTTAATCACTTGTTTATCTTCGTGACGTGCTTTTAAAGGAGCAGCAATGTTTTGATAAACATTCATATGGTCAAATAATGCGTAATTTTGAAACATATATCCTATTTTTCTTTTTTGTGGGGAAATATTAATTTTTAAATTGCTGTCAAATAAAACTTCATCATCTAAAACAATACGTCCTGCATCCGGTGTTATAATTCCAGCAATACATTTTAAAACCATACTCTTACCGCTTCCACTTGGTCCCATTAAGACAAGTCGGTCTTCATGACTTTCAAAACAGACATCTAAATCGTATTCTGCCAATTTTTTAAAAATTACAACTTCTAATTTCATCTAAAAACTCCTTTTTTTCTTAAGAGAGTATTGATAAATATTGACACCAATAACAGCTATTAAGCAAATAACAGCGATAATAAAAACATAAACACCTGCATTATCGTAATTTCCTGACATAACTTCACTATAGACCGCTAAAGGTAAAGTTCTTGTTTTTCCAACTATATTTCCTGCAAGCATAGCCGTTGCTCCAAATTCCCCTAAACCTCTCGCGAAAGATAAAACACCCCCACTAATAATACCTGGCATAGCTTCAGGTAAAATGACTGTAAAGAAAATACGTTTTTCTGACATTCCCAGTGTTCTTCCTGCATCAATCAAATCATGATTTACTTGTTCCATGGCCGCTTTGGCACTACGATACATTAGAGGAAAAGAAATCACGACAGCAGCAATAACTGTTGCTGAAAAACTAAAAGCAATTTTATAATGAAAAACATGAAAGAACAGTTTTCCAATCGGTTGATTAACCCCAAAGATCATTAGCAAGAAAAATCCCATAACGGTTGGTGGTAAAACAAGAGGCATGGTAAAAATACCATCTAAAATAATTTTCGTTAAATCATGTTTTCGATTCAATGTCCATTTTGCAAGAAATAAACCTAAAAAGAAAGTAATGATAATTGTAATAATTGCTGTTTTTAAAGAAACATAAAGAGGTGATAAATCAACCATCATTTCGAGCACAATCATGTGCCTCTCCTTTTAAAATTTCTAACCCATGTTTTAAAGGATCAATAATAATATCTAAACTTTCTTTAACAGCTTTTAAACTTCCTGGCAAATTAATAATCAATGTTTGGTTTCTTAAAATAGATACGCCTCTTGAAAGCATAGCACGATTAGTATATTTCATTGATTCATAGCGAATTGCTTCACTGATACCCGGTACATTTCGTGTTGCTACTTTTAGTGTGGCTTCTGGTGTAACATCTCGCATACTTAATCCTGTTCCACCAGTGGTAATAATCAAATCATTATGACAACGATCTGATAAGTTAATCAATGCTTGTTCAATTAAAGCTTGTTCGTCAGGAAGAATTTCATAAGAAGTGACATAATATCCTCTTTCTTTAAAATAATCTTGGATGTAAGGGCCACTTAAATCTTCTCTTAAGCCCTGACTACCTTTATCAGAAAGTGTTAAAATTGCCACACGCAAACGTTTATCTTTTTCTTTTAAAACTTCAACTGAATCATTCAATTGAATCGTTCCTCCTTTTAAAACACGTGAAAATAAGCCATTTGTGGGCATAATACATTTTCCTACTTGATGATAAATGGCACAGTGATTATGACAGCTTTTTCCAAGTTGAGTAATTTCAAGGATAACATCACCAATTTTAAGGCAGGTTCCTACTTCAATTACATTAAAATCAATTCCTGAAATAAGTAAATTTTCACCAAAAGAACCATCTTCAACAGTAGAACCCATTTGTTTAAACGCTTCCCTTGTTTCATAAGATAACAAGGAAACCTGACGATGCCAAGAACCCGCATGTGCATCATTTTTAAAACCATAATTTTCAATAACTTCGATTTTTTCAACAGGTATTTTTGCTGTACCTTTTTTTTCACTTAAACAGATTGCTTTTACTTTTCCTGCCACTTAAAATCACCACTCTTTCCACCACTTTTACTAACTAAATGAATATTTTTAATTTCCATTTCTTTACTAACAGCCTTCGACATATCATAAACCGTAAGTAAGGTTGCACTCACGCCATGAAGTGCTTCCATTTCAACCCCAGTCTTTCCTAGACATGTAACTTTACAATAAGTTTCAATCACTTCTTTTTCATGATTAATATTAAAGTCCACTGTAATCTTACTTAAAAGTAAAGGATGACATAAAGGAATAATCTCACTCGTTTTCTTTACTGCCATAATTCCAGCAATTCTTGCCACTGAAAGAACATCACCTTTTTTCATTTGATGATTTACAATTTTCTCAAGTATTTCTTTACCAACATAAATTTCACCATAAGCAATAGCACTTCTTTGAGTAGTGTCTTTGGAAGACACATCCACCATAATAGCATTTCCATTTTCATCAAAGTGTGTAAAATCCATATTATCCTCCTATTTCATTCATTCTTGTATAAGAAATATTTTCTTCGAAATGATGTTCTTTTGGTTTTAATTTAATTGCTTTTTCAAGATGTAAACGCAATTGTTTTTCATTATTAAGATATGGCTTCAAATCATACATTTCTTCATAGAACAAACATGGCTTGATCTTTCCTGTGCTTGTTAAACGAAGACGATTACATTGGTGACAAAACTTATAATGTAATGCTTCAATAAAACCAATATAACCAGCATAACCTTCTATCGTATAATAATGTGCTGGGCCATTTCCTAATTTATCTAGATATTCTTGAATTGGATATTTCTTTAAATACTTTATAACATCTCTTATTTTTTGATTTCGTTGTTCTCTATTTAAAGGCATGAGTTCAATAAAACGCACTGCAATTTTTTTATCTTTAATCAAATCCATTAGATCATTCAAACGCTTTAAATGAAAAGTATCATCCATCACACAATTAATTTTTACAGGAATTTTAAGTTGATAAGCATAAAACAAATTATCTAAAACTGTTTCCAAACAATCCTGTTGCGTCAATAAAAAATATTCTCTTAAATCTAGTGTATCTATTGAAAAATTAATACCATCTATTCCTATTTCTTTCAAACAATCTAAATCTTTTTTAGTAAATAAAGAACCATTCGTCGTTAAAGTTACTTCTACCTCTCTTTTCTTTAATTCTTTAATAAAGAAAAGATAATCTTTTCTAATTGTTGGTTCCCCACCTGTAATTTTAAATTTATTAATTCCTAATTGGATAGCTTGGTCAACAATGAGTAATAATTGTTCATAAGATAAAATATCTTGATGTTTTAATTTTCGTGGATGATCACTTTTACAATAAGCACATTGAAAATGACAACGATCTGTAATGGAAATACGCATATAATCTATTTTTCTTTGATATGAATCTAACATAAGCCCTCCGTTATTTTCAAATGAGAATAACCCTATAAATAATTTAATAGATTATCTTGCAAATTTCAACAAAATATTTTAGACAAAATAAAAAAACTAGAATTATTTCTAACCCTAGTTTTTGATAACTAATGTGTATGCCCTTCAACAGCAACAATATCTTCTGAATTTTCAGCAATGGCTTTACATGCAGCTTCAATTCCCTTAACAATTGTATCAAGTGATAAACTTGGTGTATTCGTTGGACGATTAACAACTTGGCTTGTAATAAATGGTACATGCATAAATCCACCACACATTGATGGATATTTTTTAGCAATTGTATAAAGAACACCATACATTAGATGATTACATACAAAAGTTCCTGCCGAATTGGAAACACTTGCAGGAATATCTGCTTTTCTAATTTCAGCAACCATCGCTTTGATTGGTAAAGATGAAAAATAAGCATTTTCTCCATCTTCAAAGATTGGTCCACTTAATGGTTGATTTCCTTCATTATCAGGAATTCGTGCATCATTAATATTGATAGCAACTCTTTCAGGTGTTATGTCAAATCTTCCACCTGCTTGTCCAATACATAAAACGACATCAGGATGTTCTTTTTCAATCGCATTTGTAACTGTATCAATTGATTTATAGAAAACAGTTGGTACTTCTAATTTAACGATTTCAAGATCACCAATTTTGTCTTGAACACGTTTGACAGCTTCTAAAGCTGGATTGATTTTTTCTCCTCCAAAAGGATCAAATGCTGTTAATAATAATTTCATTTCATTTCCTCCTAGAAAGCTAATACATACATTAAAATAATATGTATTGCTAACATAATTAACGCAACTGGTAATTGTGAAATGATTATAGCATATTTACTCTTGGTTTCCAATAAAGCCGCAGGCATAATATTGAAGTTTGCTGCCATTGGTGTCATTAATGTACCACAATATCCTGCAGTTAAACCTAAAGCACCAACAACAACCGGATTAGCACCTTGAGCGATTAAGAATGGATAACCAATACCCACTGTAATAACCGCAAAGGCAGCAAAACCATTACCCATAATCATTGTAAATAAAGCCATTCCAATACAATAAACAGCAACGGCAATAAAATGATTTCCTTCAGGAATAATAGCACCTACTCCTGCAGCAATAACAGCACCTACTCCTGCAGCTGTAAATAATGAACCTAATGCAGCTAAAACTTGAGGTAAAATACCTGTAGTTCCTACATTATCAGTTAAACGAATACCATCTTTAAATGGTAAAGAAAATTTAGGTTTGAAAATAAAGTAAGCAACAATTAAACCAATAGCAGCACTAATACCAATGGCATTGTTTGCTCCTAAATCTGTAAAGAATGTAGCCACAACTACTGCTGATAAAGCTAAAACAACAGGTGGAATAAATGATTTATATCCATATTTATCTGCGTTTTCTCTTGTTTCTTTAGCAGTAGGAATATGCATTGCTGCTGGTTGTACTAAACCAGTAGCAGTTAAGATAGCTAAAACAATAATACATGCTCCTGTAATCCATGTAGGAATATAAGGCCCAGCAATGAAAGTAATAGCTAAAATAAACCAAAAGATTGCTGTTGTTGTTCGTTTTTCAACTTCTTTATTTTTTAAAGCATTGACTCCAGTAAAAGCAAAAATAAGTCCAATAATACAATAGAAAACTTCTGCTAAAATTGTACTTGTATTCCAATCTATTTCTAACATACTATTTTTCTCCTCCTTGCTTTTTACTAAAACGTTTTTTTAATTTACGATCATACCATAAAGCATAACCAATCCCCACGATAACTGAAATAACAGCAATTGGAATTGAATTTAAAGCAATTTGATTAGCAGTTACTTCTTGAGCAATATTGTTTGATTTGAAGATTTCATTTAAAGTTGAAACAATCAATAAAGTTCCTGATGACCCCATAAAACAGTTTTGAGCAAAGAAGTTCCCATAGTTTTCTGTTCCAGCAGCCATTCCTTTAATTTCATCTTCAGTTTTTTCATCAACTTCTCCATATTTAGCAATTGCACATGCTTGTGCCATTGGATTAATTAAAGGACGAATGAATTGTGGATGTCCTCCAATACGTAATGAAAATGCAGAAGCAATAGTACGAATAACTTGCCAAATAGATAATAATCTACCTGTAGTCGCACTTTTAATGCCACTGATAAAATCAACGGCCTTATCACGTAGACCCATACGTTCACATAATCCAATAACTGGCAATGTTAAAATAAATAATGTTGCTGTTCTATTTGTTAAAAAGGCAGATCCAAGTGTTGATAAAATATCCATAATAGACATTCCACCAACTAAACCTGTAACAATACCAGCAACAACTACGGTAGCTAATGTATCAAATTTTAAAGCAAAACCAATGATAACAATAACTATCCCGATTAATTTGATAGCGTCTCCCATATATTTTCCCTCCTTAGTGACTTGCAAATTATATACTGAATTACATTTTTTTGCAAATAATCACAAAATAAGAAAAAAATGACATATTCTGCCATTTTCAACTCTTATTTAATTGGATATTTCTTTTCATTCATTGCCATTTTCATATCAACAATTTCATCAACATCTAAATTAAGTTTGTCTAATAAATCCTGACTATAAATAATTACATCTGCTAATTCTTCTTTAACATGTTGTAAATCAAAATTTTCGATTCGATACTATTGATACTTATCAGGGAAAGCTTATTCCAAATGACAATTTATTAGATAAAAATTTAAAATATAAACAACCTTCTTTTTCTTCAAAAGAAATAACAGGGAAATTTTGGGAAAACAATGTTTTAGTATCATCAGAAATACATAAAATTTTAAAACCGAATACACAATATACAATTTCTTATAATTATGAAATAACAGATTTATCTGATAAAGCATTTCCAGACTTTAACATAAGAATTGGATTTGTTTTATGGGAAAAAGATGATATTCAAAATCGAAATAGGCATTTATTTGCAACAAATTTTAAAACTAAAAATGTAAAAAAATATTATTCAAAAACTTTCACGACCCCATCTGAAATTCCAAGCACTTACGAACTCTTGGTATATTCCAATAGATATGATGCTGAAAACGGAGATTATGATATGGACACAGTAAGAATATCAAACATTAAACTTGAAGAAGGTTCAAAAGCAACACCGTATGTTGAATAATATAATCACGAAAAAGAAATAGCAGACGAAATTATCTGCTATTTTTTCTATTCTTTAATTGTTTTCCCTGCAAAGTTTGTTTTTGGTTTATCTTTGATGGTATCTTGTTTTGTAAAATTACATTTTACTTTATAATCTTTATAAGTATCGAATTTTGCATGAACAATCATTTCCATTTTTTCTTGTGTTTTAGTATGTACATAAGATAGCAAAACTCTTGTTGATTCCGCAGATTTTACTAATTTGTACATAAGTAATGAATATGTTCATAATCAATACAGGAATGTTCGTTTAGCCACAACCTTCTAACATAATAAAAAACTTAAATTATTCTTAATTAAAAGAGTAGCTTAAGTTTTTTTATTTTATAATAATTTCAATTTCTGTTATGTTATCAATATTTAATTCTTTGAACGATTTAATATATAATTTATCGGTCCACACCCCGTTAGATGTGTTATACATATTGTTAAGAACTTCTACAGAATCTTTAACCATACCTTCAAAAACCACGTTACCATTATCTTTAATCATTATTGAATTATCTCTATTAATGATTTTTAAGATATCTATTAATTTTGCCATTTTTTAAATTCACTTCCTATTTTTTATATATTCATATTTTATCATCTCAAATATTAGTTAATAATAATTTTTCATTATATAAAAATAATTGTAATCTTTTATTAAAAAAGTGTCTAATTCAACTCTTTACTTTCAAGAATTGAAAAAAAATAACTGACAAAAAAAGTGTCAAAGTACAAAAGAACACAAAAAAAGAGAGAAAAATCTCCCTAACTTGGCTCTACATATAGGTTCTAAGAATTTTAGACACTTTTAGAAGGTAAAGATTTCGGTTCCATCCCATTGAAAACATTCTAAAAGTTCACTTGCTTCTATTGAAATAGATTTAGCAAGATTAGCAGGTGAATGAAACTTTTCCCAATGACGATCTTCTGTAAATTTTCTAATACGTGTTAATGTCTTTTCTTTCATTCTCATTTTCTCCTATTATTTCTTGTTCTAACTTGACATTATTTTTTAACATGTAAGTAATAACTTCATTATTTTTCATAGATTTTAATCTTTTTCTATCATTTTTAGTTAATTTTTTTGTATATATATAATATTTTTTTAACGTATCTACATCCATATGGTACGTTTGAAAAGGAATATGTGTCTTTTTACACAAATCGTTATATATATGAAAACCACCAGCATCAATATCACCAAAATGAAGATAATTCACTTCATCACCTAAAAAATCATAAAGTTTTATTAAAAATTGTTGAATCGCATGATTATGAAAACCATTTGTATAAATATAAAAATTATCATTTAAAGAAAGATCATGAAAAGATGTTAAATTCTCAATTGTCATTACTTGTTTTGCATCAATATTTTGAATTGTTAAATCTTTAATACATAAACTTGGTAAAACAAAATATTGCTTCATTTGTTTTAAATCAATCAGTTGATTATTAATTTTAAAAATAGCATTTCCTCTAATGTAAACATAAGCTGGATTCTTTCTAATATAAAATACTTCAAATACCTCATCTTCATTTTCTAAAGAATCATCATAAAAATCATGTACAATATGTAATATTCTTTTTTTATACTTTATTAATTTCTTAGTATCGTTTAATATTTTCTCAGAAAATTTTCTAAATGAAATTTCTTCATCTTGATAATACATTCCATTAAGTATTTTTATAACAGAATCTAAATCTTCTAAATCATAACCTTTTAAATAAGGAGAAAGACTTTGATCATGCATGATTTTCTTTTTCATTTCATCAATAAAGTCTTTCACAAATCCTTCGACATGATATTCATCAAGCTGATGTAGATAATTCATTATTTTTTCTTTAATTGAGACTCTTTTAAGTTCCTGATATATTTTTTTAGTACTGCTTTCTTCTTGATTTAAAATTATTTCTCTATTTCCTGGAATACTTTTCTTAGAAAAAGTAACTATTCCTTCTTCTTTTAATTGAAACGATATATTTTCTAGTTCTTCAGTAATTTCATAAAAGAAACTTTGTCCATATTCTGGAAATCTTTTATGCAATACAATAGATATTTTCCTTGGACCATCGCTTTTACCTTTATAGTAACTACTATTTTCATAACGATCAATAAACTCTATTAAGATCAATTGACGATAATCATTCATCTCTAAATCCTTCGACAAACGATTGTTGTCCCTGTTTAATGACAAGCAATCTTGTATTAACATAAGGAATAATTGTACTTGCTCTTGATGGTGGTACAGCAATAAATGTTTGTATTTCACGTTCATTATAGAACTTAATCATTTCTTGTATTCTTTGTTCATCCATATTATTGAATGCTTCATCAAAAATAACGACACAACCAAAATCTTCATTTTGATTTCTATTACGAATAACTTGTTCAAAACTTGCTGCCATAATAACATAGAATGGTGTTTGTGTTTCCCCACCAGATTTTTCTTTATTAACTTTAGAAAAATAAGCAAAGTCTCCACTTGCATATTTGATTTTAATATCATAGTCTAAGTAATTACGATAGTCTGTATATTCCATGAGCATTTGTTCCGTTTCTTGATCATTTTCTACAGAAGATAATTTAATAAATAAATCATCCATAATTCTTCTTTGACTTTCACTTAATGTTTCAGATAAAAGATTATTCACCATATATTCTTTTCCTGATTGGATGATCTTATAGTATTCTTTAAAATCATCTCTTGAAGTTGGTGAAACACAAAATTCATAGGTTTCACCATTAAAATCTCTTTGTGCTAATCCTTTATTTAATTCAGCAATATCTTTTTTAGCATTTTCAATTTTTTCATTTAATCCAGAAATAAAAGATGTTTTAAATGATTCTTCACATTTTAGTTTTGCTTGTCTTGTTTTTTCTTCTTTAGAAACAATATCCATCTCCTTTAATTGATGGTATCTTTGTTTATAACTTTCAATATCTATTAAAGCATTTTCAAAACCAATATTATATGCATCATTATAGTCTTTCATTTTCATGACTATTTGATTTTCAATTTGGTTTGCCTTTCGTTGATAACCATTTCCTTGTTGTTCAATATCATTTTTCATACCATTAAAATCTTTAGAAAAACGTTTTAAATAAATAACGACTTGTTGATCAGCTACTTGAGTAACATCAACATGCTCCATTTCAAATTGAACTATTTTTTCATGTAATAATTGATATTCTTCTTGAGTTTGTTCAAGTTGTTCTTTAAATGTTTCTAGATTATTTTCAAGACTTCCTTTTTTCATAAGTGAGTCTTCTTTTTCTCTTTTTGTTTTTTCAAGTTGTTTTTTTACCACATCACATTCTTCTTGTAAAGAAATAAGTGAATCATCTAAAATTAATTTTTCATAGCGATCATTAATTTCTTGATATTCTTTTAGTAAATTATGATATTCATCAATGAAATCTAAGCGATAGAAGATATGATCTGCTTTGGATTGATTTAATAATGCTTGACCATTTTTTAAATCTTCATAATTTGCTTTTTGTAATTTGATTTCTTGTTTTAGGTTTTCCAATTCTTGTTCAATTGTCGCTAATTGAATTTTAATAGCACCTAATCCAATGTATGGTTTATTGTAAATACGTGGATTGATTGCACGTGCTGTATAATTTTTATAAAGCATACATGTTGGCGTAATCGCTGTAGCATAATTTCTAAGTTGTGTAACATCATCGACACATTGTACTTTAGAAAGCAACATGTTGACATACCATCTAGCATATGTATTTTTACAATCTAATTGACTTGCAAGTGTGTTTTTAACATCCACATCTTCATATCTTGACATTTTCGCAACATCAACAATTCCTACACCATATATACCTCTTTTATTTTTATATTCTTCATAAACAAGCAATGCATATTCAAAATATTCTGGTTCAATAATTAAATCAAATCTTTGACTATTAAGATATCCTTCTAATGCATTTCGCCATTTTTCATCTTTAACTTCAATATATTCACATAATGGTTTAACTTCAATGGTTTTTCCATAATGACTTGTAAGTTTTTCATTTAATAATTGAATTAATTCTTGAATTTCTTTTCTATAATAAAGTTGATTTTCTTTAAGAGAATCATATTCTTTACAATATTCATTAAAACGATCAACTGTTTGTGTCATTTCAATTTTTAAATGTGATATTTTTTCAGTAACATCCTTTGTTCTTTTAGAAACTTCTTCTACAATATTTCTAAATGCATGTGTCAATGTTTCTGTTTGATAATCTTGATTTTGAAGAATTTGGATATAACTATTTGGTATTTTTACTTTCTTTAATAATTGTATTTCTTGTTTAATTTCTGTTATAAGAGTTTGATAACTGTTTTCTTTTTTTTCTTTTTCTTTTTTGAGTTGTTCACTTTCTTTTTGTAATTCATTTTTTAAGTTATAGGTTTCGTTTTCTCTTAATGATTCATCTAAACGATGATATCTTTCTTGATAAGTTTCTTCATCTTGATTTAATTGTGTAAGTTTTTGTTGTACAAAATTTAGCTGATCATTTATTTTTTGATATTTCTTTTGACTATTATCAATAATAGCTTGTAATTGCTTTTCTTGTAATTTTTCTTTTAAACATTCTAAAACATCCATTTGAAAGTGCGTATCTATATAAGTGTCATATTGACTTACAACACCTTCTAATGATTCACATTCTTTTTTAGATATTTTTAATTTTTCTTCAAGAACTTTATAGTGTTTGATACTGTCTCTTAAATTTTGAATATCAACAAAGTCTTCTTTTAATAAAAAGTCAACAATGAATTGATAAACATTATCAATCGCTTTAAAAGCAAGTGCTCTCGTTACTAAATCAAAATATTTACTTTTAACACCTAAAGCATTTCCAAATAAACTTTCTCCTTCTTTAATTGTATCTTTAAAAATACCTGTTTGTTGATGATCAATTAAAGCTTTTTTAAATTCTTTTCTCGTCAAAACTCTTCTTTCTTCAATAAATGCTACATCGCTGATTTTACAATCAATAATTTGAAAAAAATCTCTATTTAATCTTCCGCCAGCTGGTAAATCAATAACAGTTCCAATAATTTGATATTTTTCTGTTTTTTCATCATAAAACTCTAATGCAATATAGGTTGTCACATCACCATTTCTAGCATATTCATGCCCTTCAATTCCTGTTTTACAACGAATATAAGACTCTAATGTACGATTTCCAATATCACTTGCTGCTTTATTAAATTTACATTTACCAGCAGTTAAAACATATTGAATCGCATCTAAAATTGTAGATTTCCCTGTTCCATTTTCTCCAGTAATTAAGGCATTTTTATAGATTTCAAATTCTTCATTAGAAAAAGTATGCCAATTAATCAGTTTCACTTTCGTTAATGTTTTCATCATGATCTCCTTTTTTATATTGTTGAATACGTTGATTGATTTCATCTATTTTTTGAATTGGTAAAATATAATTAATTGTTGGATAAATAATTAAACGTGTATCATCTTCGTTTAAATCACCAATACGTTCACATATATTATACCTTGACAAGAAATGATAGATATTTTTTAAATCTGTCTTTTTTAGACGTTCGTTATAAATACCAGTTGCTTCTATTTCACTATGAAGTTCCCCAAGGGAAATATGAATAAATTCAGTATCTTGTAACTCTTGTGATTTTTGAAAATAAAGTTTTCTAAGTAACAATAAAACAATTGTTTGCATTTGATTAAGATTTAAATGATTGTAATTATTTAAATTATGGATATAGATTACACGGTCTGCTTTATATAAATGAAAATCATAATCAAGCATCATTAAAAAATCTTTAAATAGTTGTTCATTTTCACTAATAAAATAATAATCTTCGCGATCTCTTTTTCTTCCACCACAAATAAAATTAACCGCTAATAACCGATTTAAAATACGTGAAAATTCTTCTTTTCTTTTTTCAGATAATAACAAATATGCCTGTGACATATTTTTCATCAGTTCATTTTTATTCATCTTCAACTCTCCTTATTATAAATTCTCTAAATTGATAATGATCTTTCTTTATAATATTTTCTTGTGGTTCTATTTTATATCGAGCATTTTGACTATAACCATAAAGCCATGTCAAAATAAATAAAGATAAATCTTTATTTTGATCATAATAGCTTGAACCCAATATTGTTTCTTGTTGATCCAAACATTGTAAAACATTTTTTTCAATGGCTGTTTTTGTATATTTTTCATTTTGTTTTAGTTTTTCAATCGCCATTAAACGTGTTTGTTCATCTAATTGTGTATCTAAAATCAAATCCGTATTTTTAACTTTTTTTATTTGTCGTGGTAAATATAAAGAATTTTGATCTAAGTATTTATTAATTGAAATCGTTGCTACTTGATCAAACACTTCTGGACATTCTTGCCCTTCTTTAATGATGTCATTGATTTTTCCACCAATATCTTCTTTTACATTCATTAAAAACATAATACGATTTGTTGCTGAAGCAACAAACTTTTCATTTTTACGATTAATTTCATTAATTAAATCTAAAATACTTTCAAAGGCATCAATAATATAAGATGTTTGTTTATAAAACAAATCCATTGCCTCTTGATAAGTTAAATCTTTAGAAAGCATGATATTTCCTATAATCGTTTCAGATGTTGCTTGATCATCTTGGATTTTTTGAATTTGAGAAATGATACTATTACGATATTTTAAAGGATGATCTTTAGTTGTTAGATTATAAAAAGCACGATCTACTATCTTTAATTGATAATCACTTAATAAAGAATCTAAAATTTGATTTAAATCATTTTTCATATTATCTTGAACAAGACGTTTGATATAACGCTTAATATTTGTATTCAAATTTTTTAATTTTGTCATTAAGCTTTTTGTCATACTATATTGTGCATCAAGAATCTTATGTCCATTTTCAATATCAAAATTTTTAAACTGCGAATAAATACTATAAACCATACTTGAGTATTCTATGTCTCTGTCTTCTTCTAAATTCATTAAAGTTTCAATAATACTAATAGCATAATCTTCAAAACTAGCATAAACATGGTAATTTTCACCAACTTCTTCACTCAACCATCCACATTCTTTTAATCTTCGATAAACATAAAGTGCGCGCTCTCTTGGCGATTGACTTTGAAGTTCTTCAAGTTCAATTAAGTGACTACTAAAATATTTTGTTAACTCATAAATCAAGTTTTCTTTTAAAGATGCAAAGGATGCATCATCCTTAATATACTCATAAAGAACACAAATACATTCACTGATAACAACACGATCAGCTGTATTAAATATATTAAAAAAGTTTCTTGGTAATGTATCAAATATATTAACCATGGTTACCTCCAATCATTAAAAACTCTTTTTTATTTATAAATAGCTTCGCAATTATAACATTTTTTAAGTTATTAAAAAAGATGCTTTCGCATCTTTATCCTTTTAATCCTCTTGATTGTCAATCCATATCTTCAATAACAATATCATAGATTTCACCAAGTGTTGAACAATATTCTAAAACCTTCTATAGTTCATTTGTATGAAAATGAATTTTAATCAATTAATCATCTTCAACAGCTAACAAGCAATCTCCCTTAAAATGTGTTATAAAGTATTCACTAATTTCATCTTCATTTAAATTTTTTCCTTCAATTAATAATTGTGTATCATATTTGAATTCTATCATCGTTAACTCCTTTATTTTAATAATGTATAAGCAATAGACGCCATGATTCGTGGTCCTTTATTAAGTACTTCTTCATTGAAATTAAATGAGGTGTTATGAGGTGAAGCTGTAATATCTGTCAATAATTTCATATAAGTAGCTTTACCCCCATGAACTTGGACATATTCCATCATATAAGAAAAATCATCACTACCTCCTAATGGATTTAAATTTTCTGGAGGTAATTTTAAATCGGGCATTTCTTTAACACAAATATTTCGTATTTGATTCATAAAATCTTCATCACAATTTAAAGCAAATGCTTTCCCCATTTGTTTAATTTCAACAACAGTATCATGCATCAAAGCACAGGCGTTAATAATATCTCTTGCATAAATTTCCATATAACGATTTAATTCTGTCGTTACACCACGTACTTCTATTTCAAGTTTTGCTGTATCAGGAACAACATTTCTACCTGTTCCTGCATGAACCGTTCCTACATTGACACGTGTTTGTCCATCACTGTTTCGAGGAATCGAATGCAAATTAATAATACAGTTAGCTGCTGAAAGCAATGCATTCTTACCGAATTGTGGAGATTCTGCCGCATGTGTTGAAACTCCATGATAAATGACATCTAATTTCGTTGTAGCAAATGATTCATTCATTCCAAAATAAAGATCGTAATCTTTAACACGAGGCATAATATGCGCTGCAAAAATATAATCGACATCATCCAAAAAACCACTTTCACAAATGGATTTTGCTCCTCTTACACCTTCTTCAGCCGGTTGAAAAATAATTTTCAAAGTCCCATGTAAGTGTTCTTTAAGCTCCATCAATATTTTAGCAGTTGTTAAACCAATAGATGCATGACCATCATGTCCACAAGCATGCATCGCTCCTAAATGACAAGAAGAAAAACCTTCTTGTTTTGGATAATGCCCATCTGTTGAATCTTCAACAAGCCCTAAAGCATCAATATCAAAACGAATAGCTACAACAGGCCCTACACCGTTTTTTAAGATACCTGCAACAGATGTCATTCCATTTTTAACTTGTTCTAAATATTTAGGATTTGCCCCTTCTTTTTTAGCACGTAAATAATTAATATTAAAAATTGCTTCTGGCGGTAATCCCATACGCGCATCTTTATCCATAATTTCTTTTCCTACTAAAACCTCATAACCTAAGTTTTCTAAAGTAGTTGCAATTTGACATGCTGTACGTATTTCTAACCAGCCTCTTTCAGCAAAGTGGTGAAAATCTCGGCGCTGATTAATTGTTTCTTGATGGTATTTTTGTGCAAGTTGTTTGATTGCCTCATACATTTTTATCACTTCCTTGTTGATTTTATTATATCTCAAAATAAAAAATGATGATAGCTTTTTACACTATCATCAATAAGTAATACGATGTTTTCCATCTCTTTTTGAAATATACATTCTTTGATCACATTTATTTAATAAATCTTGTATTGTTTCTTCATCACGAATACCAGCAACGCCAATACTTAATCTTACGATATCATGATAAGCACCAGCATGTAAAATAACATGATCAAAGGCATCTTTAATATCTCTGGCAATTGAAACTGCTCCATCTTTTTGATAAGCTGGTAGAATAACTAAAAATTCGTCTCCGCCATAACGACATGGCTCCATAGTTGGATATTTTTGATGTTTAATATTATTTAAAACAGTTCCAACATGTTTAATAACTTCATCTCCAATATGATGTCCATAATTATCATTAACACTTTTAAAGTTATCTAAATCTAATAACAAAATAGAAAATGGTGTATTATTTTCTAAATATTCTTTATGCAACGTATCTAATTCTGCATGAATAAAACGTCGATTATAAAGTTGTGTTAAAGCATCTATAGCGTTTTCTTGTGAAAGTTCAACATTAAGCTTTGTTAAAATTTTGGCTTTTTCTTGATTTTCTCTAAGTGCCTTTACATCACTTGTCATATCTTCTGTAATAACAAAAACACCGATTGTTTCTCCTTGACTATCATATAACGGATATTTTCTTGTATGTGCAATAAGCGTATAGCCATCATGATTTTTTCCTTCAGTTTCTACAACATTAATTGCTTCTCCTGTTTCCATGACACGTTGTTCATCTTCAAAAGCTTGTTTAGCGTGTTCTTGTGAATCCGGAAACAAATCAAAATCAGTTTTGCCAATAACTGCTTCCTTATTATTTTTAAATTGTGGATGTTTTTGATAAAACTGATCATTAACATATAAGATTTCACTTTTTCTATTTTTAAACAAAATAACTGATGATCCATCAGCATGAACAATTGACTCAATGAGTTTTAATGGATTCACCTTTAATTTTGTAAATAATTCATCAAATTTCATTTTCCATCACCATTACTATTTTATCTTTGAAATAGCAAAATGTAAAGCCTTTCATCATGTAATGTTTGTTAGAAATTTTTGATTTGGGCAGTATATATAGATTTATTTCCATTAACTAAATAAGCAAAAATACATATAATAAGAAATGCTATCATTTGATGCCCACCAAAGACTTCTAAACCTATCATCATTGGTGCTAAAAGTGTATTTGTTGCTGAAGCAAAAACTCCCGTATATCCTAAAGCTACACATAATTCAATAGGCAAATGAAAAATTGGGGCAAGTATAAATCCTAGAGTTGCTCCTATTGAAAATAAGGGTGTTACTTCTCCACCTTGAAATCCAATTGCAAGAGTTACAACAGTAAAAATAAGTTTTAAAAACCAATCATAATAAGTCACATTTCCATAAAATGATAAATCAATTAAATTTGTGCCTAAGCCACTGTATCTTCCTTTAAAAATCATTAGCCCTATCACTAATAAAATAGAAATATAACCTATTCTTTTATAGGGATTTTCTATTTTATTTTTAAAAAATGTTTTTAAAGCAATCAACGACGTTGAAAATATTCTTCCAACAATTCCCAAAATAATTCCTACTAAAATCATTAACATCATATTTTTTAAATCATTCATATTAATACTTTGTTGAATATTTACACTAAACTTTTCCAATCCTAAAAAATGCGACGTATAAGAAGCAGTAAAAGATGCTATAACCCCTGGAAGTAAAGCTTCATACTCTATTTTACCTATAACCATAACTTCCATAGCAAAAAACAAAGCAGTAAGTGGTGTTTGAAATAATCCAGCAAATCCAGCTGCCATTCCGGTAATCAACAAAACTTTTCCATTCTTAGGAAAATGAAAATATTTTGTAAAATAATGAGAGATCGTCGCTCCAATTTGTACAGCCACCCCTTCTCTACCTGCACTTCCTCCAAATAAATGAGTTAACCATGTTCCAATCATAACTAAAGGAATAAGTGCTAAAGGAATCCCTTTTCTTTTTTGTTGACCTGTTTCAAAGACAAGTGTCATTCCTTTTAAACTCAGTTCATTAAAGTGATAGTAAAGCCAAGTAATCACTATTCCTGCAATTGGTAAAAAAGGAATTAAATACCAAAAATATTTATTTCGTATCTCACCTATTAAAATAAGTCCTTTACCAAAAACAGTATCAATACCTCCTACAACGATTCCCATAACACCTGCAAATATCATATACTTTAATAATTCTTTTTTATTTTCCATGTTTCCTCCTACAAAAAAAGCTAATCACCCTGTGTATTACACAGAAGTCATTAGCCAAATAGCGGTTTCGATATAAATCGAGGGAGAACCTCATTCCCATGGATTAAACTTATCATATTTTTTAAGATAAAACAATAATTATAATAAATTTTTATCTCTTAAAATACGTCCATTTGTATAATCAATATCATCAACATGATCGATCATTCCTTGATGATATCTCTTTTGATTAATATTATGATAACTTACAATATTAAAATGAACTTCTTGATCTACTGCAACAACGATTAAGTTTTGTCTTTTTTGATGCTCATTCTTTTCTTGTGCTTTAAAGACATAAATATATTTAAAACATTGTTTAAGTGTTTTTACAACATTCTTTATATTTTGACTATATTTACCACTTAATGAACCAATGATATTTGTTATATAAATTCCTTGTGGGTTTAAAGATTCTTTTATTCTTTTGATTGCTTCCAATGAATGAAGTTCTAATACTAAATTTTCACCAATAAAGACATCACTTAAAATAGCATCATATTTCTTTTTGTTCCTATTTATATAATCTCTTCCATTTTCAAAATAACAATGAAATCTATTTTTATTCTTATCAAATTTATTAATAGTTTCTTCTAAATAGAAGTATTTATTAGAAATATCATAAAGAACTTTGTTAATTTCAACAACATCAATATTTCCTTGATGATGTGCTAAAAAATATTTGGGATAATGAAAAGCACCACCACCAATTAATAAAACATCATTAATTTGTCTATCTTCTAAATAATTTTCATCAAACATTAAATCAAATAAATACATATATTCAAAAAGTAATTCATTTTGTAATTCTTCTTCTATATAAGTTGCTGATTCCATACCACCATCTATATCAAGAACTCTTACTCGATGCTTATCATGTCGACCATAGCTAATGGTAATATGTCCATAAGGGCTTTCTATTTCAATCTTATCATTATACAATTTTTATTACCCTACCTTTAAAATTTAAACGGATCCCAATTTGGTTTTCCACTATCATAGTAATCACATGATTCTTGCCAAGATTTCATTTCATCTTTAATGGTATCGCGTAAACATTCATAGTCATCTTTTTTAAATTTATCATGATTCATCATTGATTTATAAAACTTTTTAAAACTAGCTGCTGTTTCTTTTATAGAATTTGGTGAAGACCACATACATTTTCTAATAAAGAAATCTCTAAAGAACAAATCAACTTCATTATTAACTTCTTCATAATTTGCATTATTACGATTTAATAAATATTCATTGATAAAGAAATCAACATTTTGTATATGTTTCTTAATTGTTTTATCAGATAGATTTGAAAGATCTTCTTTAAAAATATTTAATAATTCTTCATGTTGTTTTTCAATTTTTTCTTTGTCAAACGGTTCTTTAAAATACATAGACATATCTCCTTTGGTTTTAAGCTATTATAATCAATTTTCTTTTATCTAATTTTATCATATTTAATAATTGTTCTATACTAATTCTAAAAATAATTTAAAAACAGGAATATTACAACACAATTGTTGTTCATCCTGTTTTATTATTTATTAATATCTAATACTGCATAATATGCATCTCTAAACGCATCAAAGCAACATTTACTTTTTTACAATCACCAATAATATGAGTTGATATGTCAAGTTTTTCATAATCACTTGTGTCATTTGATTTAAAACAACTACCATAATAACACCATCTTATAAATATTCTTTTTCACTTGCAATAACAACTTTTTTAGGATGTGAAGTCATAGAGAGACTATCTGTTGCTTCTTCTAATAATCCTGGATTTCTTATTCACGTAATATGTTTGATACTTGGATCATACAAAGAATTACTACAATAACGAATTTGATTCACTTGACCATTTTTAGCTTTATTACAAAAATTTGCATCGGCAAGTTGCGCACGCACCATTACAATTAAATCTGCTTTATCATCTTCTAATATCTTTTCAGCAAATTCAGGAGTATTGATACGTCCACAAGGCATTGTAAGCATTTCTGTTTCTTTACGAATACGTGCGCATCCTCAACATTGAATCCATTTTCAATATCTACAGGAGCCACTTCATAAAGAGTTTCAGCTGTTATAATATTTCCACGTGATATATTTAGAACATCGACACCATATTCTTTGGCATCTTTACAAAAGTCAATCACCTCGATGATTGATTTCACTAGAAAGCATTGAGTGTGGTAAATAATTATGAGCGCAATGAAATTCTAAACAACCATATCCAGCTTCAACTGAACATTTAGCTACCTCACCAAACTTATTAATGATATCTAATAATCTTTCAAAAGTAATTTCTTGCACAGTATATTCTGCATTTAATGGTATATCATTTAGAACTAGAATTTTTGCTTTTTAATCTAAAACAACAGCTAAACCTCCTTGCCAAAGTTGAATACATGTTTTATCACTAACATCATGTACTACATCATTTGATTTTTTTAAGCCATTAGTATACTTATTTTTAGCTATAAATAAAAATCCAAAAGTACACTTGTTTTATCAACAGCAGCAACCTCAACAGCATTTAAACCATTGCCACCCTTAGCACGTTCTACATGATAAGCAATCAACTTATCTGTAACACTTTTTCCTCCTAAGTGTTTGCTTTTTCTCTCTTAATCATAGCATTATGCAAAAGTACTATTAAACAAAATATAGAGAAATTAATTTTTAAATCTATTTTCTTTATGTTAAAATTTATAAAGAAATAATATTAAATATTTGGAGAAATAAAATGAACAGCTATATCAAACAGTGGTTAGAAATTATAGAAAATATGAATAATGATAATACATATAAACTTGCATGGGGAAGAGCTATTATTGAACTATGTTTTGAAACAAATCAATTAGATGAACAAGTTACTTTTACATTTCAGCATATTGCAAAAAAGATGATTAAATATTATTGGAATCAAACCTATTTCTTTCATCTTGATCAAAGTCCAAACAAAAAGAAAATTCCCGTTTTAGTTCAAAATGTCAATTTTCTAATTGATCTATATGAATCTATTCAACGTACTCATGTTCCTGTTTGGTTTGATAAAGCTGAGACTATTTTAAAACATGAAAAACAATATTGTAAAATTATCAACGACAGTGCTAAAACATTAAAAAATGATGTTTCCTGGAGATTTAAATTAGCAAATAAAAAAGAATATGATCTTTACTATTTAGATAAAAATTGCATGTTTATTTCTTTTACTAAACAACAAGCACTATCGCTTAAAGAGTATAGTTTTGTTTTATCTCAACTTATTAATTTTAAATGGGCTCAACTTCTTGAAAAATTTAATCATTCTCCAAGAATTGCTTCTAAAGTAAAAGACATTTCTGATAATACTATTAAAAGAAGCAGTTTAACAAAATATAAAAATATTCTTTTAAAAAGCAATAACTATCAGGCAATTGATTTTTATACTGGAAAAGTATTACAAGAAAATGATATTTCTGTTGATCATGTCATTCCGTGGTCTTTCATGTACAGTGATGATATTTGGAACTTAGTTTTAACAAGCAAATCAAATAATTCATCAAAATCAAATATCATTCCTTCTCAAGATGTAATAGAGAGTTTAAAAGAAAGGAATGCTCGACTAGTTAAATTAATTAATGATAGCAAGTATAAAGATGAATTACTTTTAGCTATAGAAAATGATTATGTTGATAAGTTTTATTTAGCTATGAAAATCTAGTAACATCAATTTGTCTTCTTTTTTGAATATCACTTTTTTTAAAATAAAAAGTACACCTTGTTATTTTAAATCACCTATATTTAAGATTTTATTTAGCATATTAATAATTTTTTCTCTTTCCCCACTACCTGTTGTAGAAAATCTTAATAAAGGAATATAATAAAGTTCAAAAATATGATTTTTTAGCAAATCTCTCTTTGCTTGTGCTGTTTCCTTCTGATGAAAAGCATAGCCATCTACTTCAATGGCGAGAATTGCTCTTTTGCTTATCCTATTATAAACAAGAAAATCAACATGCGTTGCTGGATTCATAGCATATAAGCACTCATCATCATTTAATAAATAAGGATTTTTTATAAGCATATTGACAGGAAAATGGCACACAAAATCTAACATTTTATAATCATCATTTTTTAATATTTCTTCTAACAAAGTATACATTAGGTTTTCTGAATCATATTCTAATTTTCTATTATTTTTGTTCAAAAATAACTTTCTTTCTTTTGTGTATTGTTTATATAAATAATCAAAAATAGAATAAACATTACTCTCTACAACTTCAAAATTATTATATTGAATGTAATCTATTAAATCCATTATATTTCTTTCTTTATTTTGTTCATTTCCAGTAACAACCAATATCAATTTTTTCTTTGCTCTTGAAACAGCAACATTGAGCAAATACGGATCATCAACAAAATCAGTTATTTCATCTTCGACAGTAGAAATAATAATAGTATCCTTTTCTTTTCCTTGAAATTTATGTACTGTTGCTTGTTCAATGCCATCTATTTGTTCTTTCAAAGACTGAACTTGGTTATTATAAGGTGAAATGATACCCGTTTCTTTCTTATTTGTAATATCATTTGGTATGATTTCATTTTTTATAATATCAATTTGTCTTTGACTAAAATGATTTCGAGAATGATTTCCTTTTACTGTTTTAATTACTTTTAAAACATCTTTTTCGCCATGATCTTCTGTCATAATAATCAAATTGCCTCGATAAAACTTTTGATTACAGAACTCAATTATTTTAGGATGGCAACGATAGTGTTCTCTTAACATCGTTTGTGTCACATTTGGCATAACTTCTAAAACAGATTGTAAAAAACTGTTTGTAAATCGATATCCTTTGCTTAAATTGTATTGATTAAATATCACATCTGCTCGTATTTCAGTATGTTTATCTACAACATTTGGTAATTGATTTGTATCCCCAACAATGACCATATTTTTAGCACAGGACATAGCAAGTGCTCCAGTAGCAATATCAACTTGTGAAGATTCATCCATAATTACATAATCATAAACGACATTATCATTCAAACTATCTCTTGAGGAAAATGTTGTACTTAATATTACCGGATATTCATTTAATATATCATAAGGATTTTTCAAGAAATCTTCTGATGTAAATAACTGCCTGTAAGTATTTTTTTCGTACTTGTTTGCCAGATAATTTTTTAAGAATTTCATCGAATCATTTGTTAAATTATCTAATAAATGATTACTTGTATTATTTAAATATGCTGTAATGTCATCCAATTCTTTTAAGATTTCATTTTCTCTTGTTTCATAATAAAAAGCTTGGAAAGTTGTTATAATTTGAGATATTTCTAATGAATAAATACTAAAATTGTATAAACCATATTTAAAAAAGAATTTAAGTTTTAAAAAGAAATCAATATCCTTATTTACTTCTGAAATACTTTGGCATTCTTGCCATAACTTCATCCATTTATTCGACTTCATACTTCTTTTATATTTTGTATAATCCACAGTTACATTTGTTTCATTTAAATATTCATTAAAATACTTTCGTTCTATTTTAAGACGATTCAGTTCTTGATTTAATTGTGCCAATCTTTCTTGTTTATCAAATACTGTTTTTAATTTCTTTGATTTTTCTTGAACCTGTTGCATAAAATCATCTTGAATGTCATCACTTTTCAATGACGTAAAATCTGGGTAATTTGTTTTTTGATTATTAATAAAATTTGTTTTATTATCACTTTTCCCTAACGTTGCGACAATAAATCCCAAATTATATTTTGACGATGAGAGTTTTTCAAAAACATTTTCAGTTGCGGAATTATTGTTAGAAACAACTTGAACAGTTTTTCCTTGAATTAATATATTAGCAATAATATTTAAAATTGTTTGCGTTTTTCCAGTGCCAGGTGGACCTTGTATCACGCTTATTTGATTTTCCATAGCTCGCTTAACTGCAACATATTGACTATTATTACAGCCAAATGGGAAAATAGGCATGTATTCTCCATCAATACTTTTTTTTAATGATTTTGGATTAAGATATTTGGTAAGTGCAACATCACTTCTAAGAAATGAAATTTTTTTAAACTTTTTAGGTAACAATTGCTCCCCATTACTTTCATTTTTTAAATTACTTAATTTTGATATTTCTTTAATATAATCAAATACATTTGCTGCATCTTTTTTATTTAAGTAGGATTCTTGAATATCTAATTGACTTTTATAATAATCTCTTTCCACATTATTTTTGAAACAAACATGAATATAAGTTGCATTTTTTCCTACAAATTCATAAATTGCTTCTACACTAAAAAAATTTTTTCCATCCTTACTTAAATGGTATTTTCTTGGATCAAGAAATTTAGGATTCTCTAGAAATTCAACATTATCCAAAGTATAAGAATATGTTTTTCTATTATTAAACGTAACATTCATTTTGTGACTTGCATCATCTTGTTCCAAAAATTTGACATCTCTTGTTTTTATTTCACCTTTTATAATGATCATGTATTTTTTTGTATTCATCTTTATTACCGCTTTAACTATTATTAAATACATCATACCTTATTAAAAGAAATTTTTAAATGCATTTTCTTTATTAAGTAATTGTCTCATATTGCTAGATTAAATCTTTACATTTTATTTCTTATACATTCCACACAGTGACATCAACAAACACCAAATTGCTCTTAATGGCAAAACAATGATGTAAAAAAACAATTTAAATATTGTCCACATAGTCTATCACCTCTTTATTCTATATTCCAAATAACTGTTACTGTGTCTGTAACATCTATATCATCTATTTCTACATCTATTACATAATCAGATTCATCATTATCTTCTTCAAAGAACCATTTCTTGTTTTCAAATGGTGATGACGATATTCTAAGTTCACTCCACGAATAATCTATTGATAGAATATTTCCTAATTTAACGCCTGAAGCATTTGCTAGAACAATTGCTTTTTCCTTAGAATTATTAATGGCGTTTTCTAATAATTTATTTTTATATTTTTCTGGATTTGATACTGTATATGATATAGAAAATGATGGATAAGACGTACTTTTAGATAATGTATATAAAACACGGCCTAGCATTTTATTATTTGCTTCAAATTCTATTTTCATTTTATGAATAAAGCTATAGCCTTTAAATTCTTCAACCCATTTATCATTTTTATCTCTATAACTATCATATTCTATATTGATATCAAAACTTTTTGTTTTGATATTTTTTCGTTCAAAGCCAATTTTTTCAAGTAATTCTTTTACTTCATTTGTCGCACTTGACGATCTTTTTAGTAGCTCATCGTATTCTTTTTTTATATCTTTTATTGATAAAGTTAACTCTATTAAATCTGGTTTGACTGAAAGTTTTCCTTTACCTGTTACTCTTATTGTTCTTTCCATAATATTTACCTAACTAACATATTCTTTATAAACAAAATGTCCTTGTTCCTTTCCTAAATGATTAATTAAACATTCTTCTAATGGTAGATTTTGCATTGATGCTTCTTCAATATAATGTCTAATATGAAGATGTCTTGATTTTAGAAATCTTTCATGAGATTCATATTTATCGTAAATATGATGAAGTTTTTCAATACATTGGTGATATTCATATAAAGCATCTTCTTTATTTTCAAAAAAGCCAACATGTGTTCCAGAATAATAAAGTTCATAACACATTTGATAAATATCAAATTCAATAAATGTTTTAACCATACCAATTGTATTAATATATTCTTCTACAACAAATAATTTCTTTTCATTTTTACTTAAAGCATTTTTCAAAGAATCCATACATGTATAACTTAATATTTTCTTTCTTAAAGAATCATTTGTCTTTGACATAATAGAAAGGTAATCCTCATTTCCTTCATTATAATAATAACAAAATGATCCTGGATGTCTTGAAACTAATTGTTTTGGGTATTTTTCTTTTAAATATAAGATACTTGCATCATAACCTCTATCTTTTGAACAAATGACAATTCTTGTTTTCTTTGAAACATAAGAAAGTAAATTTGTAAGTTCTGCAACAATACAAAAATCCATAATATTTTTTGTTACGCATTCTTTTCTGATATTTGAAATATTGATAAGTTTTATATGTTTATTATTTTTATAGTCTTTTATCTTTTCATCAATATACGGATCACTAATAAAAAGATAAACTAATGTATGCTTGGGTATTTCTTCTGGTATTTGATAACCAATATTTTCACTATCCACTAAAACAATTTCTTTAATCAAATGATATTTGATTTTATTTATGATTCTTTTTAACATGCAAATCCCCCTTTTCTTTGAATCTATTATATAATGATAAAAAAGCTAATACCGTCTTATATAAGCAGGTATTAGTACATGTTTTCGTTTATGATATTGATACGAGGTGATTTAAATGAATAGAAACAAGGATAGTGATTCTTATATTAAATACATATCTGTGATTGATTTAATTATTAAAAATAGTGATGAAAAAAATCCAATCACGATTAATCAAATTCAAGATTTGATTTATGATAAAGGCTATGATTTTAAAATAGACTTTAGAATCGTTAAAAAATTTGTAGAAAACTATAATAATTATTATGAAGATACAATCATTAAAACTTATAAAGAAGGAAGAAATAATTACTTTTATTATGAAAATCCAAATCTAGACTTAATGGAAGCCAAAGCGATTATTGATCTTGTTTATAGTTCTCATTTCTTTACTTTAAAAACAAAAGAAAACTATAAAAAAAGAATGCAAGATCTATTTAGTATTCATAACCAAGCTTATTTTCAAAAAAGACTAAATCTGCATGTTGTTAAAAATGAAAATGAACAAGTTTTCTATCAAGAATTAGAAGTCATTACCAAAGCTATCAAAGAAAAGAAAAAAATTCGCTTTGAATATCAAAAACCTTCTTTAACATTTAATGAAAAACATAAATTAACCGAATTAGCTCCTATCGATACTGTCTTTTCTAACAATGAATATTATCTTTTATGTCAAGGTGCAAAAGATCCAAATACATGCATTCAATATCGTTTAGACTATGTAAAAAATGTTGAGATCGTTAAAGATAGTGATGTAAAGTTTGATGATTATCAATTAAACTCATTTGAAAAGAAGCTCAATAATATGACTTATATGTATGGTGAAGGGAAAATCGAAGTTATTGAACTTGAATTTACACCAAATGTCTATTCCAATATGATTGATAAATTTGGTAAAAATATTCATCCAAAAAAAATAAATGAAAATCTTTATTGTGTCCAAGTAAGACTTTCCATGCCTTTTCTTTTGAAATGTCGATAGCTATACAGTAGCTATCCAGTAGAGTATCAGTCACAGTTTTAGCCAATTTTTAATAAAAAAATCCAAAACGCCAGTAGACATACAGTGGCTATCCAGTAGATAGCAAGTTAGAAATGTGTCAAAAATATGCCAAAAATAAATTTGATTGTTTTTTTTGTAATTATTATCCCTATACACAATAAGGATAGAGAAATTAAAAAATGCATAAAAATGCCTCCTACCCTTTACATAATGGTACTATTATGCTATAATAATATTGTAAAGAGAGGAGGTAGGATATGAATTTAGATGATTTAAAAAAATTGAGCGAAATTTTTAATAACTTCGCCCAACCAATAGCAACTCTAATTGTTGGTTACATCGGTTCAAAATATGTCAGCAAAAAGAGTTCAAAGAAGAGAAAGAAGAAATAATCTTCTTCTCTCTTTCTTCATCTAAATTATATCAAATAATATGAAAAAAGAAATAAAAATAATAATTCTGTTTTTAGGTATTATCCTTACACTGTTTAAAACTTATTGGTTTTTAGGAATGATATTAATGATTTTAGGCTTTTATTTATTAGGAAAGGAATAATTATGGAAAAGGAAAAATTTAATCAAGCAAAATACATGAGAGAATGGCAAAAAGAAAACATGAAGCAAGTAAAAGCATCGTACAAAACTGAATTTGTAGATGAATTCAAAGAAGCTTGCAAAAAACTTGGGATTAAACAATCAGATGTTTTTAGAAATGCAATGTATAGTACAATTAAGAAAGCAGAGGAAATAAAAATGACAAAAGAAGAAATTAAACAAGAAATTATTTTAGATTTAGAAAAAGCGTATGAAGAAAAAAATGAATGTAGATATTATTTGGAACAACTTCCTATGGAAGGCGACTATGATAATGAAGTTCATGAATATATTAATAATTTAGAAAATGAAGTTAGACATCAAAATAAAGAAGATTTTGATTATTATGTAGATCAATTAGTTGATTACTATTATCAAAATCAAGAAATTTACTTTGATAATAATGCTGAATAAATAAAAGAACCTACCCAAATTAATGAGTAGGTCTTTTTAATGTAAATATTCAATTGTTTCTTGACGTCGAATAATTTAACTAAAGTATGGATCAGTTATAATACAATTAAATTTTTACAACTTTAATTATACTACTTAATTATTTACTGTACACTCCCCATTGTTCATTCATTTTTTCAATTTGATATTGATATTTCAAATTTTCTTGTTTTAATTTCTCAATTTGATTATCTTTTTCTATGATTTGAGAACGATATTGAGTATTTTTGGCAAGTAAACAAATATTCAATAAAAGTAATATAATGATGATAATCTTTAATCTTTTCATTCTAAACACCCATTAATTTCAAAATAGTGTTTCTTCCTGCAATTCCATCAACTTTCAATCCTCTATCTGATTGGAATTGTTTTACTGCAGCTTCTAATCCACTACCAAATTTACCTGGGCACTCTACGCCGTCAGGATCATATCCACGACACATTAATGCGATTTCTACCGCTGTTACCATATATTGAGTTTCTTTTCTTTTAACATAGTGATGGCCTAACGCTGATTTAGATTTCTTTCCGAACGAACCATCAACTGTTAATTTGAAACCATAATCCAAATTCATTGCGTGTTGGAAACATCTAGCAACATTTGCTTGTGTTTTTGGCCCGAATGCACCATCTGTAGCAATAGCGTGTCCTGTAAAGTTGATTGAATGTTGTTGACCTCTAGAGATAAGAGAGTCTTTATTTGGGTTTACTGCAGGTTTTGGAACGGAAGTTGATGTTCCTAAATTTCCAACTGTTGCATTTACAATATTGTTTTTAAAATTGTTCCAAATTGCATCATCTAACAATCCATTACAGTTAGGACATAACTTCCCATTGACATCATAGTGTCTATAGACATGATTGATATCAATGTTGTATTTCTTCATTAAGGCACGAGCTAATGCATAAGTATTTTCTAATGTCTTTTCAGTAATTTCAACAACACCATTTTTATTTGTATCACACGTTTCAATAGATAATGAATTACTATTAGTAATTACTTGATACATTGGATGATGATTCGATTGACATTTTCCACCTACTGAATAAGCCACATAATTGTCAGGAACACTATTTGTGACTGAATCATCATCGACAAAATAGTGTGCTGATGCTTTGACTACGTTATTTGCAAAGTAATTAGCGTTAGCTTCATCACTATCTCCGTCATTACTTGTATAATGGATTACTAAATATTTAATTTTTGAAATATCTCTTTTAGATCCATAATTAGCTCTATTTGCTAATCTTTTTTTTATTTCATAACTCATTTGTATTTCCTCCTATTCATCCATATAATTAATACCATATCTGATACAGCATTCACGTTCGATACAGCATCCTCGGTACTTTTCCCAATCCTTACAGAAATACACAAAGTCAGCTTGACCTAATAGCTTGATGCTTTCCCCTAAATACCAAAGAGGCGTTGCATCATGTGGTGCTCCTTTGAAGAAAGATTGAATTACTTCAACTTCTTCTCCTAAAACCTCTTTAGCATTTTCAATAGCTCTATTTCTTTCGGCTTCAATTTGTTCATCTGTTTTGTCTCTCATTGGTTGAGAAATAAATAATTTTTTCATTTTCTATTCTCCTTCTAACTTAATACATTTATTTTCAAATTTCTTATAAGCATCAAAGTATAATTCTTGCTTATTGCCATTGTAGGTTAATTCATAATACATTCCATCATCTAATGTTGTACTTAATAACGCTTTGTGATTTTGTAATGTTTTAGCATACCAAACAACGTAAACTTCAAAATTAGGTTGTTCCTTACTTTTATCCAAATGATCTTCTGTATATTCTTTTACTTCTTCTTTACATAATTCAATAAATTCTTTTGACCCCATTTTTATAATCTCCTTTGTTCATAATTTCGTTTTTCTACCTTTTTAAAACCGTTTAACAACCATTTTTTTCGATTTTTGGTTGTTATTTAAAATAAAAGAGTAGCCCTTTTCGACTACTCTATTTCTTTTAGATCTTCATCATTGTTTAACTGTTCTAACGCAGTTTTGATTTTATTTGGAATTGGAACACCTAGATTAGAAATGTTTTCTAATAGGCTAATTCCTTCATTCGCAATATAGAAATACGCTACAAGCGTTCTAAATACCCAAGTGCTCCCATTTCCAAGCATACGATCTAATTCCACTCCTACAATAAGAACGGCTAAAATCATGCATTTTTTAATTAATCCTCTAAAGCCGACCTCACTATTAAGTGTTTTAATTACATAAGCATAAATTACACCTGTCACATAATCTAATACCATGAATGTAATTAAAATCTTTAAAGCTAAATCCCAGCCACCAAATAGATACGTAAAAAAAGTAGCTAAGATAGCTACTGCTGTGTTGAATACTTTTTCCATATTATTCATTTTCCTCACCTTCTACTTAAGAAATACAACACTGTATCCCTTTTCTAAGCCAACAAATGTATCATTAATTGTATTAACAGTTAACATTGTATTTGCTCCAGTATAACTATCATTTTGTTGCTCATCTTTAACAACTACTCTAAATAATATATAATCACCTGCTTTTAAATTCTTTGTATCAGTAATATAGAATTTATTAGCTTGTACATCATTAAATGTTTTTTCACTTACATCCAATGTATATACATTTGTCTTATTGTCCATTTTTTTATCTCCTTTTACGTTACTTTGATATATTTCAATATTGCATACCCAGTCGCATCAGCAAAACCATTTGATTGACCGACCTGTAATATTAAATTTGTTTTAGTTATTTGAATAGAAATACCATCATGATCTTCATCTTGATGTGCTCGCGGTATCATGTGGTTTGTTCCATCACTCGTTTTCATAAATAAATCACAACTCAATACTCTGTATAAATCTGATATATTATGTTGTACATATTTATCCTTGCTATCAAACCCATTTACGAGTATTACTTTGCAATATATTTTTTTACCATCAATCCATTGCATCCCTGTTTCCTGTTCTTTTAAAGAAAACTTAAGATTTAATAATGTATTTCCATTTGCATTAACAAATTGAGACATAAGTTCCTATTTGCTAGCAATCAGTATCCTATTACTTGATATATTGTTCCTTCAACTGCAGTTATATACGTACCACCAATGACTTTAGTACATCCACTTAATGTAACGTTTTTGCCACTGAAAACAAGAGTCATCTCATATATTGTAATAGTATTTTCACCTGCATGTACATCTGATAAATGTACTCTTGCACCTGCTTTTAATGACATTCTAGTACTTTTAGGATTTATCCAGTTATGACTTCTATAAAAGATTTCTAAATAGTCATAATTAGATATATCATCAGTTAATGTAAAATTACTTTGAGTTGCACCATCAAAAAGGACAGTACCAATTGGAATTTTAGTCCCATCATTTTTAACAAATTTCCCCATATCATGGAACAGCTTTTATTTATGACTAATATCTTCCAATGACTTTAGTAACAGTTGTACCTTGATTGTTAGATGAATTTGTCCATCTACAATTATCAATGTGTAACAGTTTTGATGCCTGATTATATTTAAAAACCATATTAGTAACAGTCCAGTTGTTAACAACACCAGAATATATGATCTCTCCATCAATAATTGGTGCAATAACTGCGCTATTATCACTAATTATGATTAACTCTTTAAATTTCAAAGCATCATCATTTAATGTTAAATCGTGACCATAGCCAAAATGACTACCACTCCAAAGAACAGCATCAGCATTGATTTCATCTCCGTTGGAATTAACAAATTTAGCCATAAATAACACCTCTTTTTAAAGAAGCACAGCTATTCAACTGCACCTCCTTTGTCAAAGGTAATAGGTAAAAGGATACTGTTTTTAATATTGCTAGTAAACAGTACCCCCCCCACGAATTTTTTAATTTTTGACATTTGCATGATCCTCTCTTTCTTTAATTCTTTTAATAAAAATCAAATAAGAAAAGATACTAGTGCCTTTATTTTTTTGTGTAACGAATAATTGCTTTAAATTTATAATTTGCCCAACTATAATTGTTAGCAAAGCGAATGTTATCTACGTTCATAATAAAATACGTACAATAGAATGTTCCGCTATTACCTCCGGAGTAATAAGTAACAGGAAATCTATAGAAATCAGTACCATTTGAACATGTGACTTCATAATCAATAAACTCGTTTAAATTACTGATTGAATGATTGATTGTGCTTACTCCAACACTCAGTCCAGTCCACGTAATGATTTTTTCATAGATCTTTTTACCATCAATCCAATATTTTCCTGTCCAATGTTCATCTGTAGACATTTGTAAATTAAGCAATTCATTTCCATCTTTATCAATAAGTTTTGGCATGTTGACATTCAGATTAAAACTAATCTAAATGCTTGTCACCACCAATCTTTTTGAAATATTCGAAAAGGCACTTGATAGTACCTTCTCTAATTTCTGTAAGCGTTGTGTGTGTGTGTGTGTGTGTGTACAACGCACTCACGTGTTTCAAAATTTTTCATATTTTTCTCCTTTTAAAAAAGAGCAGAAATCAATCTACTCTCTGTAATATACTGCATCCTTTAAATCAGTTTCTAATTCACTGACTGTCTTTTCAAGCTGTCCAACTTGCTTTTGCAATGATGTTAATTGTGACTTCAAAACAAACGTATCTTTTAACTTTGTCATAAAAGTTTTTAAAATATCACTTGTTAGAAACTTAGTGCTATTAGCTGAAACAGTTGTTGAAGATGCGTGCTCACTTACATTTGAAAACAAAACTCTCTTAAAGAAATCTTTCATATATAAGACCTCCTAGTTGATTATGCTCCAAATACTTCAGTCCACATTGTATTTAATTCAGTATCAGTCATTACTACTAATTTAGCATTGATAGCTGAAGTTACTTGTGCTGCAGTTTGATATCCTGAATCATTTGTCAATGATGATACTTTTGTTGGAATATCAGTCTTTTTAGCATAAGAGCTTAGATCCATTTCTCTTGAACCTAATTTTTCAAATTTAGAATTGATATAGATGTATTCATCATAGATATTATTACCAGAATCACTATTAGCAACTAAATAGATAATACCTTTTTTACCAGTTGAAGGTAATGATTCGACAACTGAGTAATCGATTTGAGTTACTCCTGATACTGCAGATGCGATTTCTTTTGTTACATCAGCTGATTTAGCATAAGCTGTTAGATCAACATTTACAGCTTTCGATGAATCAGGAGTTAAAGCTGTACCATTTACTTTTACAGTTTCAATTTTGTTTGCTTGAGCACCAGTAGCAACACCGTTTAATTTTGTTTTATCAGCTGCACTCATTAAACCATGTGTAGATGTTGTTGCATCTGCATAAGTAGTGTTTTCAGGTACCACCCATGAACCGTCACCTCTTAAGAATGATGCTTGTTTTCCTGCAGCTGGAGCAGGAACTAAACCAGCCTTACCTGCAGCACTTGCAGTAGCAGCTGCCATGTTAGAATAAGTTGTATCTTGTGCTGGAATACCCAATGCTGTAATGTCAGCTTTGGCAACAGCAGTAGTAGCACTAACGTGGCCTGTTCCATCTACAGTTACTTTATATAACCCTGATGTTTTAGCTGTATATGTTGGGTGAGTATATTTATTAGCACCTTCAGCAATACCACTCAATTTAGTTTTTTCTGCTGTCGTATAATCATTTGTAGATAAACCTTTTCCGGATTCTTGCGCTACAAATTTTCCTTCACCCCATGATTTAATTTTCCCTAGGGCTGTTTTTAAAATTGAATCAGTTACAAAACTCATAATATTTTTTTCCTCTTTCTTTCTATAAATTTATTTAATTAAAAATTTCATTCCATATGTTTTCCAAGTCTTTATCTTGCATAATATCAAACTTGTCATCTAAATCAATTGACTTTAAATAACCGTCAACCTCACTACGAACAATCTTTATCCATTCTGTACGTTCTTCTGGAAGAATATCATTGCCATTTCCTATCGTAGATTTAACAATAAAAGATACGACACCAAGATGTACTTCCTTTAATTCACTAACTAACAGAAAAGATAAATTTAATAATCCATCTTTTTGAAATGCATCTTTATTTAATGAAAACACTCCATTTTCATCAATTTCCAACAACTGAGTTTTTTCAAAATAATTTGTTCTATAAAAACCTATAACACTAAAATTATCATAGGCTTCATCCTTGATGAATTGCATTTGAATGTTTCCACTATATTGATATGGAATATCACTAGTACTGCTAGATATAGTCAATCCTTTTTGAATAATTTCAGCAACAATCAAAATCATCACCTCTATTCTTTATATATAACCATTTTGTCAATAAGTTCTTGCAAATTAGGAATGATATCAAATTGACTTTTAACACTTTTAATACTTATTCCATCAATTTCTACAAGATATAAAGGCATCTCACTAACTGTACCTCCATTGAATGTATCACTATTTGTATACTGTGGAATAGTTTCACCTTCTCCACTGATAACTTTTATTTCATGCTTTTCATTGACACCATCTGTTTCAAAATGAGACACGATTAGATCATATCTTTTTTGACCAACAACACCATTTTCTAATTTTATTTCTTCATAAGAACCTGGTGCAATCCTATAAAATCTTCCTTGATTAATAAACAAGCCATCATAGATCTTTAAAAGATTGTTGTTTATGATTTCACACTTCAACTGTTGGCCACATTTAAAAACACCATTGTACCCAAACAAACAATGGTGTATGTAAGCATCAATACTTGCTGTAACATTTGACTCATTCAATGTTATATTTTCTAGCACATCTAATCACCTACCTTATATTCAAATTTGCAATGCGAAATAATACCAGATATAGTTACCTTTAAAACTTTTTTTGTAATTTGTTCTTTAAATTCTATTCCCGTTATTTCTTCTTTGGAACCAACATAATCAAACAAAGAAGCTTCATCCGTTGTAAAGTTAATGTTAAGATTATCCGTGCCATTCGCTTTTTCCGTTGCTGCAATAGAACTTTCTATTAATTTTGATTCATCTTCTTCGTTTGAATTATCATAAAGATATGTTTTCCTTTTCAATCCTGCATACTTTGCATTTTCACTTGTATTCCATGTTCCATCATCTTGCAAAAATAAATTGACTCTTATTCTTTCGGTCAATTCACCCTTTCCAAGTGCAACGATATGGTTATACTTGCTTATTGCTTTTTCAGAGATCATGGAAATGCCATAAGAATTGTCATATCTTAATAATTCTGATAAATCAACAATGGGAACAGCTTGTAAATGCACCTTTTTATCATAAAACGTAATTTCTAGTTTTGAAGGGATATCCGCCTTAAGTAACATTTTTTCAAGTGCATCTAATAAATTCAAATCCCTTATTTGATAATTAACACCAATATCACTTAATCCTACATTGTCGACAACAAAAAGATCATTAAATTTTCCATGAATAAGATTATCAATGACCTGATTAGCTTCTCCATTTGCGACATAATAGGCTTGTCCATCAGGGGGCTGAACATATTCTTTTTCAATAAGACCTCTAAATGTCTTGCCTTTAAATGTAATTGAATTTTTAGAAGTATCTACTTTTTTACCATCTAAGATTCCACCAAATTCACACTCCTGGCAATAAAAAAGAGAACCTTTATCAAATTCTCTGTTCCATGATCCTATTGAGATAGACATTTGATAATCATTTGATGCGACGTCATACTTCCCAATCTCAAAATCAATTGATGAATTTTTTAATACACCCAGTTCTTCATATTTGTCATTTGTATATATGAATTTCATTAAAGCCACCTCGGTTCTGTTCTCTTATCAAGAATAATCAATTCGGCTTTAAAAGTTCCATCCCATCCTACAACATTTGAACCACTAGGTATTTTTGTAAAAAAATCGCTTCTAGACATATCTCTATAATTAAAGAGATTTCTTTTTTCACCATAAACTGAAACACCAAAAATAGTATTATTAGTAGAATTTATTTCTAAATACTCACCAGCCATCAATGATGTGTTAACTTGATATAAAATATTGCCTACTTTTATATATGGATTCGCACATGGTCCATAAAATCGCATGATAAAGTCAGCATCAGCTAATGAATCATTGATAGCTTGAACAGCACCCTTTTGATTGGAGTATAAAAACGGATATCGATACTTATATTTCTTTATACCTGTCTGATTGCTTTTATCATCATACATAACCAAATTGTATTTCTTCTCTTTGATCCATTCCTGTTTGATACAGAAAATGCCAAGTTCTACATTGGTCCTTGTATTAATATTAGCAATGCTAGTGTTTGATGAAACAATATAGCACTTAATATAATAATCTCCAAAGTACAAAGTTCCTGGTGTTTCATTAATACAATCAAGTTCAAATATGTCGCACATTTTATCCAATGTTTCTTTTCTTTCTTTTAGACTTCCTCTCAATGTTAAAGTAATTGTATAAGTATAATTACCTATACTTAAACTAACACTGTCATTTTCAATTGTAGTATTCCATTTTCTTTGATGAAGATAGCCACTTGTTGGAAGAATATTTGCATCTACAAAGTCAACACTATAATTTTGAGAATTTATATATCTTACTCTCATGAAAATACAACCCCCAAACTTTTCAACATACGAATGAAATCTCTATCACTAAAATCATTACCTGTATCACCTTTATCAGCAATTACCTTCAATAATTTAATAATGATTTCTAATAGATAATTTACATCATTATTTGAATTTGATTTATTTTGTTCAGTATCAAAGCCTTCACTTGCTAAATCCAATGTTTGTTTTGAAATACCGTTCATTGCATCATATACATCTTTAGCGTTTGCTTCAATCCCAACTGCAATACCTTGAGGAAGATATTTACCAACTTCATCAGCCATGACTTTTGAAGGTGAATGAATTCCAAAGAAAGATTTCAATCCATTTAAAACAGCATCTCCAAATCCCTTGATTTTTCCTAAAATCCAATCTTTTACAGAATTGATACCATTCCATAGACCTTTAACAAGGTTCACACCAACATTTGTACTTTCAGAAAAGGAATGTTTAATACCATCAACAATTGCTTTTCCACATTCTTTTATCCAAGAGACCATTCCCTTAATACCATCACCAACATTTTTAATAATATTTTTTCCTAAATTGAGCCATTGAAAAGCCATAAATGCTGAAACAATAGCTTGGATTATTTGAGGAATATTAGCCACAATTGTTGGAATTGCACCAATCAATCCCTGTACTAATTGCCAAATCAATTCTGCACCCTTTTGTAAAATTGTAGGGAAATTATCATTAATGATGTTTGCAAATGTCGTTATGATATTAGGAACATATTCTACAAGTATTGGTATTGCCGAAATGATTCCATCTAACAATCGGCTTAATAAATCAAACCCCATAGAAATCATCTCCGGTGCTTTTTGTGCAAGATTTGTTCCTATATCCTGTACAAATTGTAATATTTGAGGAAGTACAACAGGAACATTTTGTACAAAGCCTGTTACCAAACTATTCAAAAGATCATAACCTTTTTGAAATAGAATAGGTGTTGCTGATATCAATGCAGTAGCAAATCCCTGAACAATGTTTAATGCCATTGGGGCAGCATTATCAAAAAGAAATGTAGAAGCTGTAGTAATCAAATTGGATAAGGCACCTGTAACATCCCCTCCAATAGCAACATTTCCTAAAAAATCTTGTGCTGCAGCTTTCATTGAAGCAAATGAACCACTAAACGTAGTAGCTGCTTCTTTGGCGGTTGTTCCTGTAATGTCTAAGTTATCTTGTATAACTCCTATAGCTGTATAAACATCCGCTAGATTACTAATATCATACTTTTGACCACTCAACTTTTGAGCATCTTTAAGAAGTCGTTGCATTTCTTCTTTTGTTCCACCGTATCCAAGCTTCAAGTTATCAAGCATGGTATAGTTTTGCTTTGCAAAACCTTGATATGCATTTTGAATATCTTGTATATTGGTACCAAATTTATTGGAATTATCAGACATATCCTGCATAGCTCTGTTAGCTATGTCGGCTGCCTTGCTTGTATCACCCTTTAAACTTGAAATCAAAGACGCTGAAAATGAAGTAACATTTTCCATATAAGCATTTGCACTGACACCTGATGTTTTATAGGCTTCTTTTGCATAAGCTTTCATTTTATCAGCATTTTCCTTATACAACGTTTCAATCCCACCTAAAGATTGTTCTAAAGCACCACCTTCGGTAAAAGCCTGAGATACAACTTTTCCAATTCCAGCAGCAACAATGATATTCTTTATTTTTGAAGCAATTGAATTCCCCGCTTTTTCTCCTGCTTCTTCAGGATCTTTCCCCATGGCCTGTTCAATCATGCCCTTCATTCCTTCAGCAGAGGGAACAATTTGAACATATGCTTTTGCTAAATTGGTTGCCATATTATCCTCCTTCCCTTATAATCTCTAATCTTGCTTTTTCATATTCTTCAACAGTTTGAAAACCATCATTGACAGTATTTTCTTCTCCATTGTTTAAAATAAGTGATACTATCGATTTAGGAGGATTGATGCCTTTTACACCATCTTCTGTTTTCATCCAAATCAATCTTGTCAATTCATCTGAAATCATTGATAAAAGCAATTCCCCAAAAGGAACCTTTTGATTGCTCAACTTCATTTTTATTCTTGAATTTTCCCTCAAACCAACTGAAAAAGTCGCAACCATATATGCTGGAAGCGACTTATAATCATATATTTGATAAGTTTCTGCTAAATCACAAATTAAAGCATCCTCATCAGTTTTTATCATGTTGGCGAGGATCACTAGTTTTTTACTTTTTTATTTGAATTAAAAATGTCCATGATGTTTTCTTGCATTTTGCTTGTAAGAACTCTACCTGTTTTTTTATCTCTGCAGAATTTTTTTAATCTTTCATATTGGGCATTTCCTAAAAGCTTTTTAGCAAAAGGAACAACACTTAAATATTCATCATTGTTCATTTCACTTAAAATTTCAATAAGTTCCCAATCATCACCTACTGCATCATCTACAGAATAATGAAATCCTTGTTTTGTAATACCAGTTATCTTCATCTAGATTACTCTCCTTCTTTTTTCTTGATCATATAATCATAATGGGATGTTTCTGTTTCATCAGGAACTCCTGAAAAAGTTATTTCATAACCAATAGCATCACTATCAGAATATTTAATTTCACCAATTTCAGTAATCCCAGCACATGGGATAACAAGTCTTTTTAAAATTTTCCCTTTTAGAATCATATCAATGACCCATGAAAACTGTTCAGGTTCCTCATTTTTAGCCTTGATTGTTAATCCAGTATCTAAATCTCCTGTAACGTTGCTGGATCCATAAACTGTTTTCAATACATTTACGTTCAATGATTCAATCAACTTTAATTTAAATGTATCCTCTTTTCCAGAAAATAAATTTAAAACAACAGCTCCACCCCATGCTTTTTGAGTATCTGTTTCAGGTGAGTTATTGTTTGAAACTCCATCATCTGAACAATATCCTAATGAATTGAATTTAGCATCCAATTCACTTTTTGCATCTTCTGGTAGTTTTGTACCTAAGGGTGCAACAAATACTGAACCACCTATTTTAGGTTTAGCTGCACTTACATTTTTTGCGTCCATCTGTATCTACTCCTTTCTAAAAATATCCAATATCAAACACAGCCTGATATCGATATTTCTTTATTGTTGTATCTGTATAATCATAATCACTATTGAGATGTAATGCTGTAATCTCATCCAACTCAATTAAGTCATACATGACATCTTTTACTTTTTCATTGAGTAAAGATGCTTTATATTTTGAAGACGAATACGATTGAATAAAAAAAGTGGCCGTGTTTGTAAAATCAAATCTACTACTGCCACTTTTACCAATGAGTACATATTCAACTTCATTAATATTTTCAAATGTCACAGGAACATTCAATTTGTTTTTAAGATAATTAAAAACAATTTCTTCAATCATTTTTATCACCTCAAACTTTTTATTAATGTATTGTTTTTGTAGTTATCTTTTATTGTTTCTATTGTATCTGCTCTAACAGATGCATTTACACGATTAGTTCCAACATGAGAAGATATCTCATATCCTTCACCACCAGCAGCTGCTTTGGTTGCTTCTGCATGTTCTAGGCAAATATCCATCATTTCTTGAGATCTAAGTAATTCCCTTACACCTTTTTTATCAAGTACTATTTTAGCCATATCTTTCTACCATTACTTTCTTATTCCAATCTAAAGGAATATTTTCATCTATTCCTTCAATTGCAAAACCCAATACATGCCACTTTCTTCCTAAAAAAACAACATTGTTATCTTCCCAAGAATTTTGGTCACCTTTAGGAATTGCAAGAGTATAAACTGCTTTTTTGCCGGTTAAATTTTGTGAAGTAATAATATCATTGGCTGATGATGGTGAAACAAGAACATTTTCAACTATAATTTCTCGTTCTTGATAAATAGCTTGTCCAAAAGGATCCTCATCAACCTTTATTTTTTGTAATAAAACAACAGGAATACCTTTAATCATTGCCATAAATATCAATTACACCTATTCTTTGTCTACGCAAGCCTAGTCTGGCAAGCTCACTTTTTTTAATGAACAAACCTCCTCCAGGTACCAAAAAAGTACCTGATACAGAGTATCCAAGAGCTGATTGTGACATCTGTTCCATAGGTTCGCTGTTAGTTGAAGTCATCAAGTTACGAGCAATAATATCAACACATACACTTTTAACTACATTTTCATATACATCTCCATTTTCTATCATTTGATCAAGATTTTTCCCAGCTTTTTTTGCTTCTTGTCTCAAACAATCTGAAACAACAGTTAATAAAAATGTTGCCTTTTTTGTTTCATCTACTGTTAAATCTCTAAACAGCAAAGTAACATCATCTATTGTTACAAATGGTATCATTACTCATCAGCTCCACCATCTTTAGGTGGCACATCTTTATCAGCATTTTTTTTAGGTTCTTTTTTCTTTTTTTCTTCAATTTCCCAATCACCACCACTGATAATCAAATCAGTAGTGATGGTTGCACCTGTTTTTTTATTCCTATATGTTGCCATTATGCTTTTACCACCCTTGTAAATGAATTAGCATCTAGGATTCCCCATCCCATAAATACTTCAGCACGAATATACACTTGATTATATCCTTGTAAGTCTCTTCCTGAATTGTCAGGATCACCAAATTCAATAATTTTTAATGGAATCTCTTTTGAATATCCCCATTTGAACATATTAGCGAAGTCACCTACAATTGCTTGGTCTTTTGTTTCTGAACCAAATGATACTGTATTATTTGTATCTAATGCTTGAGAACCTAATGTTGATGGTTTACCACCAAAACGGAATTCAGGATACAATGGATCTCCTGTCGTAGATTTCATTTTTGATAGATCACTACGTACTGCAGAGTTGATTACAATACCTGTTACTTCACAATCGGCATCCTCAACTGTTGCAATTGCTGTATCTAAGCAATCATCAGGATTATCATTTGCATAAGTAACGGTTTGTGTAACTTTACTATCAAAGTTATTTTCTCCTACTACTGCAGATTTTTCGCCAGTTCTAGGATTTAAACCGTGGAATGCAGCGATATCTAAACCTCTAGCAACTTTTTTAGCAAATCCTTCATTAAATTCTTTTAAAATATCTAATTGTTCTTCTTCACTGGCAAACATAAATTCATTAGAAACACGAGCACCATATTCAAATTTGATTGGAACAATAATTACTGGATCCATTGAAGCTCCGCCTTCACTTTTCTTACCATTTTCAGCAACAATATCTACTTCATTATCCATAGAAAAAGTAAATTCTTTTGAACCATTAAATGGAATTGGTGTTTGCGCTGATAAAACAGCTAAACTTGATTTTCCCTTTACTTTGTTGATTAGATCCTTTGTTAATACAGGATCAAATAAATTTCCTTTGCTTAATACTGCCATTATCTTAATCTCCTTGTCTTAAATTTTTTAATAATTTTTTTAAAGCAACATTTTTTGCTTGTTCTTCATTAGCAACTGTTTGTTCACCTGTTGCTAAAGGTGGTTCTTTTTGAAAAAAGCCAGCAAATGATTCAGCATCTTTACGAATTTCTTCCTCATTTGAACCTTTCAAACGTGAAGCAATAGATGAAGGCAATCCCATTTCATTTGCAATTCTCGTTTTTACTGAGTCGGACTCATATTTTGCAATTTTCCCTTCATATTCTTTTTTCATGGTTGCTAGGTCATCTGGTGAAGTATAACCTTCATATTTTTTACTGATTTCTTTTTCATAATCGGCTTTTAATTCTGCTAATTTGTCAGGACTTACAAATCCTTCATATTTTTTGTTTTCTCTAGCCAATCTTTCTTTGATAGCTGTATCAAATTCTTCTTGTGTTTTAATTTCTTTAAATTCACTCATTTGTATTTCTCCTATTTACCGTTAGTAACGTAATTTGCATAAAAAAAACGAACTTTCGTTCGCTTAACAACTTATTTTTTGTTTTTTCTTAACCCCTTTGTATGTTGCACATGCCCAATGGGCTAAGATTACACTATCAAGCAATGCTATTTCATGTTCTTCCATCATTGCTTTAAATCCAAAACCGCCATTTGTACCAATTGTCCTTCTTTTACAGTTGGTTACAATTTGTTTTAAAGATGGCTGGTCATTATGACATATGTTTTTTGAAGATGTAACTGCCTGTTCAAACATATTGTTTGCTACAACCACATCCGATACCTTAGGAAGTACAGGTTTCAGCTTTATTCCATAGTCCTTGATTTCATCACTCAATATCTGTTGAGAGCCACTTCCATCAATAACAATTTTTTCTATGTCCGCTTCTTTTAGAAATGAAATGATCCATGTATTGCCATTTCTAACACTTTGACAATCAATCGATTCAACAAAAATCTTTTCATCTACCTTTGTAGCAATCGACATGGCAACATGTTTTCCATCCACTCCATACTTAATACCCACAAAAAGCTTATTTTGAAAATTGGGAACTGTTACAACTTTGAGATTTTCCCATTCCTTTTTCGAAAATTCACTGCCTTGTGAATATGATAGCCAATGTCCTAACCTTTGAATATTGAAATCAACATCATCTGATGTAATTTCATTTTCAATTACACGTTCTGTCAATCCTTGTCCTAAGGACGGGTTAGTTTCATACCAGGCATCTCTATCATATGGATCATGCATATGCTCAATAGACCATTCGGCCCAGCCTGTATTCTTGCTTTTTCCTTCTAAAACCTTATCTCTCATTTTTTGAAATACTGTCCCATGAGAAATTGCAGTTGGTGGTGTTCCTAACATAATTGTTTGAGGATTGGAACTTGCTGAAATAACATACTTTAGCGCACTTTCTTGATCAATCGTGTATTCCTGTGCTTCATCAATAACCAGCACATCATATCCTTCACCCAAACCACCGGTATTAGAACGAGTTCTAAAATTAACAAGATGATCTAATTTATAGGCTTTTCCTTTTTCATTCAATAAACGTATATTTTCTGAACCTTTTGCCTTAACTGACGTATATTCTATTTCAGCCTGGTCGAGCAATGCACATATTGTTTCAAATACTGAATGTGCTGTAGAAATCATATGAGCCGTATAGAGTATCTTTTCACCATGAGCTATGCCCCACATGATCCTCATAATAACATCTTCAGTTTTCCCATTTCTTCGAGGTAAGCTATAACAAAAACGGGAATGAACCCACATCCCCTCTTTATCAATTGCTAAAATGTCATAAATCAATAGTTCCTGCCACTCTCTAGCAGTTCTGCCGGTTTTGTTGTAAATTTCTACCGCTTCCTTCCCTTTTGTTTCTATGTAAGGAAGCACTAACGAAGTTGTAGGAGTTTGTCTTCCAATTCTTTTTTCAGACATTCCTTTTACCTCCTACTTCATATTCGCTTTTTTTGGTGGTGGTCGATACTCTTCACTGACTGAATAACAATAGTTACAGTTAGGTATATAGCACTCAAAAGTGATTTTTTTCATTTTTTGATGCTTTTTCTTATCGTAATATGGTTGAATATCACTTACAAAGCATACATGTCTATGCGGTCTTAATCCTTGTGCCATAAGATACCTCCTCTCCTTAAAGTTCCTTTTTAAGCTTCTTTAAAAGGCTCGTAATTCTAAAATTAGCTACACCATAAAATACTAAACTTAATAAACCAATTGATACTTGAATCAATAACGGACTTAATACAATCCACCACGACCAAGTTATAAAGCCTAATATTTTTGCTATAACAAAAATAATTAATAACGCATTTAACATTGTCATTCTCCTTTCTTTAAAATTGAGCAAAAGAAAAACCGACAGTAGTCGGTTAACTATTCATATATAAATAATATTTGTCTTTGATATTTTTTGGTGCATCTTCTTTTAATTTGATTTCACCTGTTTTTTTATCAACATAGCACCAAGGAGCAACTTCTTCTTCAAATATTTTAATAAGTTCTTTTTGCCTTTTTGTGGGATTAACCATCATAACCAAGCACCTCCATAACTAATCTGTCTAAAAATTCATCAGAAACACTGTTTTGCTTATTCAAGACAATACAATCTGCTATTAATTCATTCAATGATTTTGTATTTTTAAATGATTCTTGCGCATTTTGACTTACGTTTTTTCTTATATACATTATATCATTTGTTTCCTGATTAAGCACATAATTTCTTAGTTTTTCTTCTAAATCATTTTTGGCTTGTAATTCACTTATATTGTTTGCTTGTTGATATTTTCTTACAACTTCCCAATGTTTTTTATGACCACCTAGTTCATGATTTAATACATCATCTAAATTTTTAGATGGAAAATATGAGGTATCAACAATTTGTGAAAACTTATTACTTATCAGTTCTTCACATATAAATAAATCATTATTTATATGATCATAACAGGCAATACCCTGTAATGCATTTTTTTGAACCACCACGATATTGTTTATTTTTCCATATCGATATTCTTGATTTATTTTAGTATTTAAGTATTCACACATTCTTTTTGAATTTTGCGAATATGTTTGACAATAGATATTAGAATATTTGTCATTTTTATACGTAACAAAAGAAATCTCTTTTTTTCCTAATTTCATATTGAAGGGTTTCTTTGCACCCATAAAATTTGAATTTTTCCTAATATTTTCTCTATAATCAATTCTTTTACTCCAAACATCCTGTACTTTCTTACTGCCATCTCCAGGATCATAAACTACAGTACAGTCGCAATTCGCATGTCTTCTAAAAACATTATTACCTGTATTACTAACTTTACTGTAATCATAAACACCAGCCATTGACTGACACCATTTACATGTTTTTCCAACTGTTGTTCTAATGATTTTAGGTCTTAACCCCGCATTGTAATGAAAATCAGCATTGTTTCGAACTGAATCATCTACGACCGATTTTGCATTGGTTTCTAATGAATCAAGAAAGCTTTTTTCACGTTGGGAATACTTATCAGCATTTGAAATATAATCAATGATGCTTGCTGTTTTTTCTTTGTTATATTCAGGAACAATTGCTTTTAATCCTAAATTAGCTTTTTTATTCAAAATATTTTGTGTAGCCTCACATTGTTTGGATACCAAGTCATAATTTTGTTTGATCATTGGTTCAAGTAATCTTTGAGCAATGTTGTAATACATTTTTCCATCAGGGAGCATTTCCTCATTGATATTTTCTTGTATTACTTTTTTTAAAGAAACTCCTAATTCTTTTGCAAAAGAAAGAGAGTCGGTATAATCTACCGCTCCCTGCTTTTGTCTTATTAAAATTGATTTTATTTTTTCATTAGCTTTTATTTCTTCATCAAACTGTTTTTGAATTTCTTCTAATAAAGAAGGAACGATATCATTATTCATCTATTTCTTCCTTAAACATATCATCTATATTTGAAGTTGATGAAGATGCACTATAATCGATTCCAGTAAGTTCTTTCAGATTGTCCTTATCAAAATATCCTGGTACAGCCTGATTGATTTTAATTGCTCCATCTCCAATAACTGAAAGAGCTGAAGCATCTGGTTCAAAAATCGGTGCCCATTTGATTTTTGTTAAATAAATTTGATCTCTTGAATATGTATAACCATCTCTCAAACATGCTGCTAAAAATCCAGCATTGATAAAACCTGTAGCAAAGGTTTTTTGAGCTTTTCTTGCTTTCAACCTTAAATTTTCATGTTGTGCCTTGATTGCTTCAACACTTGATGGATTTTCAGTAGAAAAACCTAGATCATCTAATGTCAACCCTGTTTCACCAGCAAAAAGACTGGCTAACATTTTTAGCTGTTCAACATAGGGTGCCATTGATTGTTGGGCAAATTGGCCTACAGTAGGCTTGTCCCCGTCTTCATCCTTTGAGATTTGCATCAATGATGAAATAGTTGCCTTCCATTTATCCATTTCAGCTCCTGGTTCAAGTCCTAAAACATATTTTTGTGGGAATGAATAGAACTCAGCAGAAACTTCACTTCTTTTTAGAGTTCTCATAGCTGCTTGCTGAATAGAAATACAAGCTCTTGAAATAACTGAATGTCCAAACGGACGTTTGGCATCAGGTCTATTAATAATTGGAACCAGCAATGGATACGGAGCTTTATTTTTGATTTTATAAGGTTTTTCACCTCTTTCATAAAAATATGTAACTCCTTGAATAAAATATGCTTCAATAATAGGATTTCCTAGAACATCTTCCTCTAATATAGCATATCCTTCAATCAACATATTTGTAATAGGATCAATAATCCCTGTTGCATGTCTTCCATCAATTACCTGTAAGCGAGGTATTTCTCCAACCTTTTGAGAAATATAAATAAAAGAACATGATGTAATCAATGATGAAATAATTGCACTGTCAAACAACACATCAGGATTATTCATGTCGTATATCTCTTGCATATTGAAATTATCATTAGAAAATTCAACAAAGGAAATTCTATCAGCAATAGAGTCAACAGCCTTTGAACACCATCCTAAACATTCTTTTAACCATCTAAATTCAGGCGGTATTACACTTGAAATATCAACCATTTTATTTTTCATTTCATAATAATCGTATCTTGTTTCGCATCTTTCTTTCCTACTAGCAAGTTTTCTTCTTAAATATCCCATTCCTTTGTATTTCATATATCTTCTATTCCTTTCATAATTTCGTTTTGAGAGTCGTTTTCATAATCCGTGAGAAAATATTCACAGTACGGCATGAAGTCCGTAGAACGCATTTTTAGGGGTGGTATGCCCCCGTCCTAAAAAACGATTATTTTTTGCTTCGATATGTAGTCCAATCAATTATTTGTGGCAGTATTCTATTTGATATGACTTTTTCGGTTTTTATTGTGTTATTAGCAAAGATTTTGTCACTCTTTTGTCTGTTGCATGTCATATGCGCTAGTTGTAAGTTATCCAAGTCGCTTGGATGTCCACCTTTTGCTACTGGTATGATGTGATCAATACATGGTGACAATGGATGTGGATATTTATAAGTAAAATCTACTGGCTTTCCACAAATCCCACATATAGTTTGAGTAGCATATATTCTTTTCTTGTTGTTTTCAAATTGCTTTCTATGTGCTCCATCTCTGTCTAATCTTTTAACTGCCATAAGTTATACCTCCATTTTTAAACAAAACAAAAAGCTCCTGAAACAAGAGCTTTTCATAATACTTCAATTGACAACAAATCAATCGTAAATGAATTCAAGACAAAGCGTTGACATTGTGGATGTCATCTTTTTGAAAACTTCACAATAACATAATAGCACCAAATAAAGGGGGAATCTTCCACATAGAAGCAATTTTTTAATCTTTTTTTAGTAAATTCAATAATATATTGTCGGCTTTTCGGTAAAGACTTTTATTGTTAACAATATTGTAACGTTGTAAGCATTGAGTCTTTGAAAGATTATAATAGAAGTCCTCTATGAATTTTCTATCAAGTGCATCCATCTTGTTAAGATAATACTCAACAGTAGCAATACGTACATCCCAATGTTTTAGATCTTCTAAGTAATCTTTTTCATTTGACTGAATATAATCAACAATTGATTTTTTCAATTGATCCTTTTTATCAATCAAGTAGTTATACTTGTCAGCACTATCTTGAACAAAACCACCTAGGCCATCACCTTTACCAGGAGACTTAATAAGTTCCAATTTTTCTTCAACCTCTAAAAGTTTATTTCTAAGTGTTTTGAGAGGCACTTCATAATCGTTGATTAATTTGTCACGTTCTTTAATTAAGCTCTTATACGTACGAATTTCATTTCGAATAATTGGTAATGTGTGTATTGTTAAATGCATTTGTTATCCTCCTTGTGTTTTTAGTTCTTTTAATCACGCTAAAGATGTTCAATATTCTCAGCTATCCTATAAATTTATTAAAAGTACAATATCTTTTTGTATTTTACAGAATTTTTTACACCAAACATAACTTAATAAATTACTTATAACCCCTAAAAGTGTTAAATTTTTTATATTCTTGAAACTCCATGCTTTCTATTGATTTATCAACACTTTTGGGATTGTTACTTTTAAAAATTTAACTGTGAACATTGAATATCGTAAAACACGCTATTTTGTTCACTTTTTCAATGTGACTACCTTACTTGTTTCTTTATGAATTATCACTAAAGAGTCGGTTGTATTTTTCAAGAACCAATAGTCTTTAGGATTCAATCCATTAGCGGTAATCAACTTTTTCATTGCTAAATTAATTCTTTTTGGATGTTTCATTTGTTACCTCTTTTTTTTAAACGCGGATAGTAATCGTCGCTTCATCGAACTCATTCATTGAATCTAATGAAACTGATTTTATTTCTCGATCCAATAGATTTCCATCTAGATTGTTTAGATTGTTTTTTTCTGCTTCTGGTACAACTATTGTTGCTTTTCCTGCTCTTTGAATTAAATATTTTTCAACAGGATGTTTTTCTCTTTTAAAATATTCTCTAATTGTCATTTCCTAATTTTTCCTTTCTTTTTTCAACTCATAATGTGTTGCCTTATTATCTTCGTCATAAAGATTTGGAAATACTATAGAATGTGCTTCTTTTAATAAATCTAAAGCAGCAATAGCTTCATCTCTTGTACAGTTTCTATAGTCAAAATCAATAACTTTTATATGACGTTCATTGCATAATTCAACCCATTCTTTATCAGTCATAATCAATACCCATTTTTAAGTCTTTCATAATTGACTTTGTTCTTGTTTAGATATTCTTGATAGACTTCATCAAAAGAAAATTGTAAACACTTAGTTAATTGCAATAAAACTGTCAATTTATCATAACTATATGAAATATCACCGATTAAATAATCAAGTCTTTCTTTTTCTAATTCATCAAAGTGATTAATTGAATATTCATATTTAATTAAAATAATATCAATTGTATCATCGTTACTTGAATACCTCCGCGTCATTTCACTTGTCAAAACAAAATGATAGACATCCACTAATTCTTCTAATACTCTTTTTCTATCTACAGGCTTTTGGCTCTTTTTCCACCAACACCATTCACCTTTCAATTCATGCGTTAGTTCTCCTAATTCATCAATAATTGCTAATTCTAATTTTTCTTCGGTCATTACTTCTTCACCGAATTCATTTAAAATGTTTTCATTCAATGTTCTTTGCATTTGAAACATTTCTTTTAATTGATTTTTTATTTCCATGTATTTCACTCCTTTTTTCTTTCAACTCATTTTGCTTCTTGTAGGTAGCATCTAACGTTTGAGCAATTAATATTCCTTCTTTTGTAAGTTTAGGATCATCATAAATCAGCTTCTTATTACACATGATCAGTCTTTGTGCTTTTGTAATCAAAGCAAGATTGTCAAGTGTTACATTTTCCTTGTTTCCATCTAAAAATAATAGTGATTTATCTTCTGGAATAGGTCCATATTCCTTTTCCCATAACAAAATGTGTTTTGGTTTCCAATTGATCAAGTGAGAATATTTGACACCTCTTTTATCAGATACCTTGATATAAATATATCCATCCGACCTTTTTCTTTCAGCACCAACAGGTACCCAGTTTTTAGGAGTATGTCCTTTTTGAAATTCGGTTTCAACCGAAAGATGTTCTCCTTTTTGGATTGGATTTGCTGGTCTAGATCCTTTTTCAAATCTTCCTGTAAGCCCTGAAATTAAATGAAGATTTCTTTTTTGTGCCTTTATTTGCTGACATGAAAAAGAAGTATTGAATTTTTCATTCATCAGTCTTGTACACTCTCTATTGCTGATGCCTTGATAAATCTTTTTCAGATATTCGACCTGTTCATCATTCAAAAGCTTTTTGTGTTTAATTCTAGAATAATCTATTTTAGAAATCCCAGATATAATTTTATGGTTATCCTTGTAGCTTTTTATAGTTTTAGCACTCAAATTCGTTCCAAACTTTTTATTGAACATATCCGCTATTTCAGAATTCAATCGACCAGGAGCTATTTCAATGATGTAATCACGCATTTCCTGCGTATATCTCATACTCATTTTTTACTTTCAATGCCTAACATTTTGGGAAGCACAGGAGTTTCCCGATTGTAATCAGCTTGAAATTGGGCAGCTTCAATATGGACTCTAGCGTTATCGACAATTTGTGCGCTAATATCTGCCATTGCTCTACTTCTTTTTATTTCGGCCTGAAGTTCTTCGTCCGTAAGATCATCATCGTTCAGTCTTTCTAATTGTTCCATCAAGATATTGTGCATATCCGTTAGTTTATTTCTTGGCATTGTTCCACCTCACTTCTATTTTGTAGCAGCAATGTATACTCTGCTTCTTTCTTTTTCTGCATCATCGTTTTCCCAACAGACATATCTAAGTGTTGTTGCTGGTTCATCATGATTGTACATTTTCATGAGAGTAATAACATTGCCACCATTTTTAATATAAAAATATCCAAACGTTTTTCTAAGGGAATGCATTCCAAAAGTAGAAACAACACCGACTTCATCTGCATTTTTCTTCATGATTTTGTAGCCCATTTCACGTGTCAAAGGCAAAACATAAGAAATACCTGATTGTTTTTTCTTTTGACCTTTGAAAAGATAATCATGATCAGCAAGATGATTTCTTTCAATGTAATCCAAAACATCTTTATGAAGCCTTTTATCCATACGATAATGTTGCATTTTGCCTGTTTTAAGCTCTTTGATATGAACATAGCCCTTTTTTACATCAATAACTCTTAACTGTAAAAGATCATTTGCTCTAAAAGCAGTATTGAAGCCTAATAAGGCAATCATATAATTACGATCAGCTTGATATCTTTTTACATCGGTTGTTGCAAGGTCTCTTTTTAAAAGAAGATTATTCATAAAAGAATTCAATAATCTCTTATCTTTGATTGGCAATGTTTCTTTTTGACCTTTGAACGTTTTTACTCTTCTTTTCGCCATGTCCATTCTCCTCATATTTGAATATTTTTACATTTTTATTACTTTATAAATTTTTTACTTTCATTTCTTTGATTTTTAAATGACAATTGTCCAACAATTCGTCTACTCCTAAATTTTCTTTTTTAGAAACATACACAAGCAAAGAAATTGCTGATAAAAGAATAAACTCATTGTTACAATCCTTTGTCCCACCAATTCTAATTTTTTCTTGGGGGCTTTCCTGTACAACCTGAACAATCATATGCTCTTTTCCTCCTAATCGTACTTTTCAAGCATAGAAAGTGCTTCATCATCAATCGGTATTTTTTCAACCGGTTCTACATAGTTGCTTTCTTTTTGAAAATCCTGATAAATATTCTTTTCAAATGCACTTTTAAAATAATTCATCCGATTTTTTAAATGTTTAGTTTTCATTTTTTTCAAAATATACTCACACTTGCAATTGATATCAATGCCATTAAAAGATTGCTGATACGTATTTACAAGGTCATCAACAAAACTCACTTCATCTTCTAATATTAAATCTTTTTTTAAAAGACATTCAGTAATGTAGTTTAAACGAGGAGCCTGCTCCTCAGTTTTATCTTTCTCTTTTATCTTTTTATCTTTTATCAATGTATCTGTATCAGATACAGATACTGATACAGATACATAGGGGTTAGGGTTAGGTTCTTTTAGGTTTTGTTTAGGTTTTTCTAGGTTATGACTAGGTTCTTCTAGGTTTTCTTTTATTTCTTGAACAACCTCTTTGTTTTTCTTAGGTCGACCACCCTTTTTTCCATTTTCAACACTTGCAACATAACGTTTATTTGCATTATCAATTGTAGGAATCATAGCCGTTAAAAGTGCCTTTGTTATTGGTGATAGATCATCCCTCATTTCACCTGTCAAACCATACTCGGCAAGTGCCTTATAAACCTCAAGCTGCATTGATTCATCAAGTGCGTTGATTGAATCATAAAAGCTTTTATAAAATATAAACCCGTCTTTTTTTTGAATGTTTCCCATATAAAATAACTCCTTTTTTTAGGAGCTATTCTATAGCCCCTTGAAACTTATTATTTGCATTTACTACTTTTCTTTTTTCTTGCAGCCTTGAACCAACAACAATTGGTGGAAGTTCTGGAGCAACTTCACCATCAAGATTGATTTGGCCTTGAACAACACCACCTAATTCTGAAAGTTTTGAACCTAAGAACTCACCTGTCGCAGGTTCGAATTCTCTCGTATTTACTAATGTAATAGGTTCGTTTAACTTAGGTGAAAGTTTTGGTGTAACCTTATACCCTACTGTCAATTCATTTCTTTTTTTGTTTGGTGTGATTCTAATGCTTACCTTAATTTCTCTCGCCTTTAAATCCGTGCTTTCATCATTGATATTGAACATCACTTGCTCTAATGCGTTATCGATTTGTCGGATGATATTTCCACCCTCAATATCCAATATAGATCTATTTCTATTCATACTGATCACCTATCTATAAAGCAAGAATTACATCTTTTCTTTCAATTTCTTTATCAAGAGCAAATTTAAAGTAATCTTTTAATTCATCTTGAACTTTTCTTTCAAAGATTCCTTCATCACATACCATTAGAGCTACCTCTCCATCATGATCCACTCTTAAATTAAACTTTCTTCTGATTTGATTAAGCTCTGGATAAGTTCCAATAGGCGTTAACGCAACAATCGGATTGATTGTAACAGCTTCGTTTGTATTAACTCCTTCTGTCACTTTCAATTGTGCTCCAATTCCATTATCAACTGCCTCAACTTTGCTCACTTTATATAGTTTAGATATGCTTTGAATAAAATTATCAGTGTTTTTGTCTTGTACAAAACAAGTATTAACGTTAATGATCATTTGTTCAGCAGGAATGAATCTGTTCAAAATAGCCTTTGGAATAATTGGGTTTGCTTCAAAAATTAATTGTCTTCCATATGTATTATCTATAGAAGTGTATACTTTGATATTATTTCCTTCGGCAGTTATAATTACTGGCAAATGAACATTAATTGCTGTACTATCATTTTCAATGAAGTTTTTGATCATTTGTTTAAGCGCTGTAAGGCTTTTTACTTCAACAGGATTAATTCTTGGCACTGTGAAGCGAGTAAGATTTTCTCCTTGATGAATATATCTTTCACCAAAAAGATTACATTCTTCTACACGACAGTTTTCTTGGGCGTTTGATAATTCTTGAATTTTTTCTATTGCTTTTGCTAACATTTTTCTTCCTCTTTTCATTTAATATTTTTACTGCTATAATTTGTTTGAAACTGAATTTAGAAGACGACATTTATTTGTTGTCTTCTTTTTATTAACTTATCTTATCTATATAAATCACCCCTTTATTGAAAAATAAGGCACCGTTGAGTAAAAAACGCTAGAAATACTTTTTTTATGTCACTTGCTCTTCTTTAAATGTTTGTGTTTTTTTATTCAAATAATGTTACAGGGAAGTATCACATGAATAAAAACGGTGCCTAGAGGTTTATTATTACCTCTTAGCAAACACAAAGGGATGGTGATTTTAAATATACATACAATATTTATAGAGGAATCCTTTGTATTTGCTAACAAGCAATAATGCTTGTTATTAATAAAATTGCGATAAAATAGATTTAAGCTCTTCATGTGCCTCTTTTGGAAGTTCTCCAGGCATGTTTTCTATAATAAAATCATGAATTTCTTCCATTGAACATCCTCTTGAATACATGTCACTTGCTTTTGTAGCAAGATCCACAGAAGATACAAACTCTGCTTTTCTTCTTAGTTTTTTTAGTTCTTCTTGAACTAGTTGAACAGCCGAATCACCAAATTTCATAATATCCTTTACAGATATTTTTAGACTTTCAGCAGCTCTTGCTAGTTCATCTTCAACAAAGTACGCATTAATTCCAAAACCGTTCTTTGTCATGATAATTTTCATTCCAAAAGCTTCATGTGATAAATCAACATCTTCTTTTACTGCGTCAGCTTGACTGCATGAAAAAGAATAAGAATCTTCTGTTTCGTCATATGTTCCGTTTTCTTTAACAAATTCTTCCATAGTTTTTTTACTCATAGTTATTTCTCCTTGATATAAATTTCAACGCTTTGTTTTTGATGCTTTGGGTTTTCAACAAAAATATCTATTCTATTGCCTTTTATCGCACCACCACAATCTTGTGCTATATACACCTTTCCATCTATCTTTATTTTTGAACCATAGGGGATGATTGCAGGATCAACCGCTACAGTCGTTCCCTCGGTTGCTTGGATGCCAGTGGAGGTCAAAGCTCCGTACCTATCCTCTCCTGGCCAGTAATACGTAATAGTAAACTGGCCAAGGTTTCTTCAATTTTCTAATTCAGCTTCTAATTGTTCATTTCTTACAGAAACTTCATCATACAATCTTTGATATTTTATTCTTTCTTCCTTTTCGGCATTCAACTCATTATAGATAGAGTTGTATTCCTCTTTTAGAAGCGACATTTGTGCTGTTTGTTCTTCTAGCTTCGAACTGGTTGAAGCTAGATTGATTGCTAAGGTTCCGAATCCTAGAACGATAGCAATACCTGCAGTGATCATAGTAATTGCTCCTCTTCTTGATAGTTTCATTTGTTTTTCTCCTTTCTTTTGGACTTTCTTTTACTTCACTTTTATAATTTAATTATCAGTATTTGCAGATACTGAAATTTATTTAAAAGTGAGGTGAAAATAATGCCTAAAGATTTTGATGATTTTCTAAAAACATTAACACCTGAATTGATTAAAGATATAAGCATTCGTGTTAGCTCTAATGTTAATGATTCTCTTTTTGAAAATACTTTTTCCGATGAAAAAGACACCCAAATCATCGCTACATCATTTTCTTGTGCTGTAGAGCTTCTCCGCCTTTATCACGAATGGAGTTGCACACAATCGAATTTAGAATCGCAGCCGTCACATTAGGATCAATTTTCTTAGGTGCTTTTCTTTTTGGAAAAGCGCCTTTTTTTAACACCGCTAAATTAGTGATAATGTCTAAAACCGCAATTGAGCTTAGCAATACGACTTTTGCTTTTTCTTTTTTTACATCATCCATTTAATTTCTCCTTTCTATAAAATTACATTTATTAAAATAACTATCACTTTACCAACAAAGATGATTCCAGCACATATCGTTGCTAAACCTCTAGCACTTAACTTTTCAATCACGCTTATCACTGCTTTCTTGATACACACCATTAAAAATATCATTTAGCATGCATTTTATTTTTGTGTTTTCATCTGGTGTGATTATTTTTAATATCATCGCTGTGTCAGCGATTTCTTCAACATGTGCGGCTTGAATTAACGCTTTTTTTGATGAATAATCATAATCATCCATCTTTTTTGATATTTCTTCTGCTGAAGATTCTAAAAATGCATTTTTTGCGATGATATACCCTTTTGCCAATCCTTTGAAACATTTCAACTCTATATCAAAATGTTCTTTTAATAATGCTCTTTGCATTGCTAATGTGTTGTTTTTACTTTCCATAATTTGATTTCCCCTTTACTTTTTTATTTCCTGAGCTCATAAGAGCCTACATCTTTTTTCATGGCTTTAATTAGTAAATCAGTGCAAACGAGTATTGTTAACGACATAGGCTCTTACAAGCCCAGGAATGAATTTACTTATGATTCTTTAACTCCAAATCTACGCATTAACCAAGAATCTAACTTAGTGGTATCTATTTTCCATGGAGCAGTTTTCCCTGGAGCTTTGTAAGCAGGAAAACCTTTTATCTTTATGTATTCATTCAATTCACATCGAGTGAATCCATAAGGAAGCAATTCCTTGATTGACATGTATTTTTTGGGATATGTGGTAGTATTTTGCATTTTTTTAGCCCCCTTTCTTTAATTTTTCTTTTAATTGCCCTTTTTGGTTTGAATTGCTAATTGCATTCCTTTAGCAATGTCAGTAATACGTTGAATCTCACCTGAGTTCATTTGTTTTGCTACAACAACTAGCTTTTCAATTTTTTCTTTTTTAGCATCTTCTTTTTGTGCTTCTTTCATATTTTCACCTCTCTTGTACGTCTATCAAACTTTACAACTATATAATAGTCTTGTAGTCGTACTTTGTCAATACTCAATGTTTGATAATCGTACTTTTTTATTTACTTTTTTATTTTACGTTGTATAATTCAATTGAAAGGAGAAATTAAAAATGGAACAAATAGGAGATAGAATTTTATATATAAGAAAAGAATTAGGATTAAGCCAAGAAGCTTTTGGTTCTAAGATTGGAATAAAAAAATCATCTATGAGTTCAATTGAAAAGAATAAAAGTAATCCTAGTGAACAAACGATTAAATTTATTTGTAAGGAATTTAATGTTAATTATTCTTGGCTAGTTAAAGGAACTGGAGATATATTTGTTGAAACTGATGATGCTTTGTTACAAGCGCTAAAAGAAGAATATAATTTAGAAGATATGCATTTGAAGTTAATTAAAGAGTTTTTGAAGTTAAGTGATCAGGAAAAAGATGTTTTTCTAAAATACATCACAAATGTATTTTTAAAAGAGGAACAATAATTCCTCTTTGATTGCTATTTTCTATAATACTTTTGAACAATATTATAGATTAGTTCTAATGTCTTTAGATCATAGATGTTTTTCAACATTTCTATAATACATTTTATGTATTCTTCTTTAGGCATGATAATCACCTCCCTGATTTTACTTTATCTAAAATAAGAAAGGTGCGATGATATGCGATTTATAAAATTACTATTAATTCTTTCACTTATGGTTTCTTTTGTTGGCTGTTCTTCATCTACTAACAATGAAACTAATGAAAATAAAGAAAAGATTGAGACTAAATCGAAAAAAGTAAATAAATATAAAATAATTGATGAATTTATTTCTAACTACGAAAAGAAATACAATACTTCTATTGCTGATGTTCAAAAAATGAATATTCAAGGTGAGGACTATAGAGTTGAGTTTAGATTAAATGCATTTAAAAATGCTATCGGAAAAAAAGGAACTCTTAACGGATATAAAATAGAAATTGTTAATTATGGTGTTTGGAGCAGAGATTCATTGAGAATATATTTAACAGCAGATACGAACGATAATGCACAGATCATGTTAAAACAATTACTTAAAGTTGTTGACAAAAATATCTCTGATGATAATATCAACGAACTTACTGGTACATCTTCTAATAGTTTAATCAACAGTAGCATCAATGATTGTGAAGTGCTCGTTGATATTGAAGCTAAAAATATTAATTATTAATAAAAAAGAACAATGGCTGCAACCATTGTTCAAGGCACGAAAAAATGCAAAATACTACCACATATTTATTATCATCATTCCATGCACATGTTTATTTTATCACTTTTGCGTATGGAATGAAAGATTCAAAACAAAGGAGATAAAGTAATTATGGCTAAGTACACAAAAAGAAAAGATGGAAGATATATCACTTCCGTCACTTTAGGAAATAAAAAATATTATATTTATGGAAAAACTATCAAAGAAATTGATAGAAAAATAATAGAATTAAAAGTTAAATACGAACAAGGCTTATTATTAAAAAGTCCCAATGTTCTTTTTAAGGATTATAAAATGAGATGGTTTAAATCAAAGAAACCTATGATAGGTGCTAAAAGCGTTGCAAGTTATCAATCTATTATTAATAATCATTTTACTAGGATTGATTATATGCAAGTGTCAAAAATCAAGAAAACTGATGTGCAATTGGTTATCAACGATTTAGTAGATCATCCTAATACTGCAAATAAAGTATATATGACTTTAAATCAAATCATGGAAAATGCAGTTGATGATGATATTATTACTAAAAATCCATGTAGAAGAATTGTTAAACCTAAATTAGAAGCTAAAGAAAAAAGAATTTTAACAGATGAAGAATTTTATTTAACAGAAGTAGCTGATTTCAATGATAGAGAAAAGATGTTTGTTGTTTTAAGCAAATATTGTGGGTTACGTCCTGAAGAAACAAGAGCACTTACTAAAGATGATTTCTTTTTAGAAGCTAATAGTGGATATGTTAGAATAAATAAGACTGTTGTTTATGTTTCTAATCAAGCAATCTTTCAACAGTTTACAAAGAATGATAAAAGCGTTAGAGACATACCTCTATTTGCTAATATTCTGCCTTTTGTTAAATATTATCTTTCTAGCATACAAACTAACAAGCTATTTACTAATCTCTCTAGCAAGAAAGATGAATACATGTCTAATCAATCTTATAAGTGGCTAGTTAAGAAAATCAAAGATAAGATAAGAATGAAAGCTTGGGAGTTGAATATTGAGTTTAAAGAAGATGGCTTTACACCTTACACATTTAGACATACATACGCTACCCTACTTTATTATTCAGGAATCAATTTAAAAGAAGCTGAATATTACATGGGCCATACAGATAGTAAGATGTTGAATAAAGTCTATATTCATCTTGATAAAGTTGCTTTGAGAAATAATAAAAATATTGAAGATTTTATTAAAAATAAATTAGAATTAAATAGAGAAAATTTTAATAAAAAGTTGCTCTAAAATGAGTAACTTTTTTTGACAACTTTTTGACAACTTTTAATATGAATAAATATAAACAAATATAAGCAAATATAAACAAGTAACATATTTAAAATAAAGTACAAAAAAAGCTCAAACCTCTAGTAAAACCTAGTGTTTAAGCCATTTTATCAATTGGTCTCCCCGCACGGTCTCGAACCGTGGACCCTCTGATTAAGAGTCAGATGCTCTACCAACTGAGCTACGGAGAGATAACAATGATATTCTAATACAATCTATTTTTAAAATCAAGGAAAATCATTAAATTTCTTAAAAATCTATTGAAATATAAAAATGATTTTCTTTTTTATATATTGTAATAACTTCTTGATTATAAAACTTCTTTAAACTAATTAGATTATGAAACCAATCATCATTTGAATTATATTGAAAAAGAATATTTTGTTTTGTATCTACAATAATAAAATCATAAAAACTAAAATGTTGTAATAGATTTCTTAAAGTAATTTTTTCATCAAAAGCATCTGTTGATATTTCACCAATCCCTTTTAAAGTATACATTGCCATTTTTGATCACCTAAATCATATTATACGTTATTGTGTATATATTCACAATATTTTTGCAAGAATAATTCTATATAATTATACATATAAGGAGGACATAACAATGATTGATTATTCACCGTTATGGCATACAATGGAAGAAAAGCAGATTTCTCAATATGTTCTTCTAAAAAGTGGTATTGATCATAAAACTTTAGACAGATTAAAAAAGAATAGTAATATTACAGCTCTCACTCTTGAGAAATTATGTTTGATTCTTGATTGTCAACCTAATGATGTAATTACCTTTGTACAAAAATAGTTTTAATAAACTATTTTTTATTTTACCTATATCATCTTATATCTTAAGCATATAAGTACTATAGGGAGGTGAACTATGCAAATCATTCGTAAAAAATACAACTGGGCTTCTCCATTGTTCAAAAGAAATAAAACAAATAGAATTATTTTGCATCATGCACAAGCAAAAACATGTAGTGTAGAAGATATCCATCAGTGGCATTTAAAAAAAGATTGGAGTGGAATTGGATATCATTTCTTAGTAAGAAAAGATGGTACGATTTATCAAGGTAGACCTGAAGATACAATCGGGGCGCATGCTAAAGGTGCAAATCATGATTCAATCGGTATTTGTGCCGAAGGAGATTTCATGAAAGAAGAAATGAATCCTTTACAACTCAATGCCTTAATTGATTTAGTTTCTTATATAAAAAATAAATATCACCTTTTTAGCATTAAAAGACATAAAGATGTTGCTTCTACAGATTGCCCAGGAACCCATTTTCCATTTTCTACAATTATTTCTTCAAATCATATTGTTTTAGAAGATACTTGGTTGCAACGTTTAAATCAAGAAATTAAAAAAAAAGGTTTTCGCACGTATCCTACTGTTAAAAGAGATGCCCAAGGAAAAATTACAAGATTCATTCAAGAACGCCTTAACTTTGTAGGATTCAACTTAAAAATTGATGGTATATTTGGTGTCAATACCGAAAAAGCTGTTAAGAAATTTCAAAATAATAGAAATTTAAAAGTAGATGGCATCGTTGGTAAAAAAACATGGTCTTATCTAATAAAAGGTATAAAAGTATAAAAAAACTCCTATACGGAGTTTTACATAAAAACTAATAATATAATAGCAACCAAATTATTGATCATATGCATTAAAATAGGTACACAAATTGTTTTTCTTTTTTCATAAGCATAGGAAAAAGCAAACCCCATTCCACCATAGGAAAACAAATAAATTAGTTGCGATAGATCACCAGCAAATAAAGCAGAATAAATGTGTAAAAAGCCAAATAAGAATGAACTTGCAAAAATAGCTAACCATTTACTTTTATCTCTAAGGCTTCTAAAAACAAGTCCTCTAAATAAAAGTTCTTCTAATATAGGTGCTAAAATAACCGATTGAAAAGCCATCAATAAGGCACCATTATTTAGATAATCTTCAAATAATAATTGATTGGCAGAATCATTTGACCCTCCACCCAATACAAAATTAATAATCATATTAGCAACAATTGAAATTCCATAAATCATTACAATACCAATTGTAATAGAATAAACAAAATTATCTGTAAAATGTTCTTTAAATCTTTTTATATTATCTATCAAAAAATCTCTTAAAAGCCATACAACCAAAACAAAACTCAATAATGAACAAATCAAATTTAAGTAGATTCCTAAAACTGTCGTATCTCTTGTAATATTTGTATACTTTAATAAAAGATAAATACCAAAATTAGCAAACCTTGGTATAACATATAAATATAACGGAAATAAAAGAATAAATCCAATTGCTTTTTGTTTTCCATTAATCTTTCCTGCAAAGCTTTCAGTCATCATAAACATCCCTTCAACTATAGCTCAACACTATTTTTATCAGCATAATCTAATTCTTCATAGAAAACAGCCAAACATGTATTACGCTTTACATCATAAAAATAAGCACTAAAGAAAGTAGAAACAACCACTGTTATAAATGTTGCTAAAAAAGGAATAGGCATAATCGTTTCTACAAACATTGCCACAACACCTGAAACCAAACCAGCCAAAATCATCCATCCAAAGAAAGAAAATTCTAATTTAAACAAAGTCCATTTATTTCCTTTCATTAAGCGACTGGATTCTTTTAAGGCTGTTAATCCAGTATAATTATATTTTTGTAAAATGTAGTTAAATAATCCAAATGTTAATGATAAATAAACAGATAAAATCGAAATAATAATTACGAGTATAAAAACAAATGAAAACACATTTGATAATGAAGCAACAATATTAACAATTTCATCTTGAGAAATCGTTGATTTATTAACATACATTAAAACAAGTTGAGATAAATTTGAAAATTGTGCATCTGTAATCATTGTATACATCAAAAGCATTCCAATAACCCCTACAGCAATACCCGCTAAGGCAACAACAACTCTATACAAAAAATATGTTGGAAAAAGTTGACCAAATCGTTTAATTCCTACAAGTGAATCTTCTTTTTCATCAACTAAATTTCCATTATTATTAACAACCTTTAAAGACGCTACAATAATTCCATGTCCCAAAGTAACTGTTAAAATACTTAAAATTAAACTTATAATACTTCCTAAAATGCCATCAAATAATCCTGATAAAGCCGAAAACAAAGCTTGAATAATACCAACATATAAAATAACTTTAAATAACTGATTAGGTTGTCTTAATACTTCATTTGCTTTATTTTTGATATCATATATATTCATTTCTTTCACCATCCTATAAAGGCATTATAACAAATATTATATTTGATGAAAACTATTTTAAATCCAAACTTGTTTTAATAGCCTCATTGACTTTCTTCATAAAATAATCATCTAAAGTACCTAATTTTTCTTGAAATCGAACTTTGTCAATCGTCCTTATTTGTTCAAGTAAAATAACAGATTTCTTTTCTAAAGAATCACAACGAATAATGACATGCGTGGGAATAGGATTTTTGGTGAGTTTTGACGAAATCGGAGCAACAATAACAGTTGTTGAAAATTTATTTCCTTTATTATTTTGTAATACTAAAACAGGTCTTATTCCACCCTGTTCACTTCCTATAACCGGTGAAAGATCAGCATAATAAATATCTCCCCTACTAATCATAAAATAACCTCCTATTGAATTTTATGAGTCGTTTTTCAAATTATGATAATCGCTTCTTTAACACCTTGATTTATGCTATGATATATCACGAATAATAAAAAGAGGAGATACTAAAATGATTAAAGCAATAATATTTGATATGGATGGTTTAATGATTGATAGCGAACGTGTTACTTTTGAATGTTATCAAGAAAGATTAAAAGATATGAATTTAACAATGGATGAAGAATTTTATAAAACATTATTAGGGAAACCTATTAAAGGAATCTATCAAAGATTTTATGATGTTTATGGAAATGATTTTCCTATTCAAAACGTGATTCAAGATGTACATCAATTAATGGCTGAACGTTTTGAAACAGAAGGAGTTCCTGTAAAAAAAGGACTTGTTGAATTATTACATTATTTAAAAGATAATAATTATAAAACAATCGTTGCTACTTCAAGTAATCGTGATCGTGTAGATAAAATTTTAGCACAAGCTAAAATTACAGAATTCTTCGATGATTCTATTTGTGGTGACGAAGTTACTAAAGGAAAACCAAATCCTGAAGTTTTCTTAAAATCTTGTCAAAAACTTGGCGTTAATGTTGATGAAGCTATTGTTTTAGAAGATAGTGAAGCAGGAATTCAAGCAAGCTATGATGCAAACATCAAAGTAATTTGCATTCCTGATATGAAATATCCAGAAAAACAATATGAAGAAAAAACATTTAAAATTTTAAAAGATTTAACTGAAGTTACAGTGTATTTAAAAAGTCTCTAATTAAAGAGACTTTTTTAATATATCATAAATCAATTCAACAACACGTTTTGTATTTTTACCATCTTGATATTCAAAAAATATATTTTTAAAAGCTTCTAAATTTCCCACTTCATTCTTTTGTATTCCTTGAATCAACTCATCAATATTTTTACAAATCTTTCCTGGAAATAAATCTATATTTACATAACATCCAACATCTTTTAAATAATCATTTAAATCTGGAACATAAAAATACATTGTTTTATTTAAAATAGAATAATCAAAAACAATCGATGAAAAATCTGAAATCAAGAGATCACTTAAAGCAAACAATTCATGTGTATCTTCATTAAACATATCAATAATACGAGGGTGTTGCGGAAGACAAATATTTTTTAACAATGGATGTAATTTATAAATGAGATACGTATTTTCATCAAAAGAATTTATTAACTTTTCACCATCAAATGGAAGCATTGAAAAACCTTGGTAAATATTTCCCCTAAAAGTAGGAGCATATAAAATAATTTTTTTATCCTTCAGCATTGGATACTTAGCTAACAATTTATTTTTAGATACTTTTAAATAATTATCATCAAATAAACAATCTACCCTTGGCATACCAGTAACAACCACATTTTCTTCTTTAACAGAAAAAGCTTCACTATACGGTTTTTTCCAATAAGAGCTATTTGCTATCACATAATCATAATTTTTAATTGGATATTTTCTAGCAAGTGCATTCCCAAATTTTTTTATCGCACCACAAGCATGCCATACTTGTATCACATTGACTCCTTCTCTTTTAAACGTAGAAACAACATAATTATTATCTCTTATAATAACCACTTTTGATGTATTAATTATAAAAAGCTGTTGAATACAATTAAGCATATATAAAAAGTTTTGTTTTATTCCTTGTTGATCATACTCAATAACAACTTTTTTGAGATTTAATTGTTTATCTTGTTTTAAAACATCATAAATCAATTTCATATCAGAATCTAAATATTTAGATTCCAAAGAAACAAAGGCAACTTGATTTTCTTTTATTTTAAATCTCTTAACAAAAATATTTAAAAATCCCAAAATAATATTTAATATTAATTTTTGTAATCCCATCTTAGCACCTACTTAAAAACAATATCAACTACTCGTTTAGAAGCTTTACCATCTTCATGATTATTAAAACGTTGATTAAACTTATCTAAACGTTGATAATCGTAACCTTTTTTAATTTCTTCTAATAGTTGATTTTCATCTTCAATAATATCTCCAGGTAAATCATGATAAATATCTAAATAAAAACCTCTTAATTCGTCTCGATAATGAATCAAATCATACATATAAAAATAAATAGGTCTTTTTAAAATAGCATAATCAAAGAAAACACTTGAATAATCAGTAACTAAAGCATCTGCAATAATATATAAATTAGAAATATCTTCATTAGCTTCTACAAAATAAACAAATCCTTGATATTGATCAATATCAAAATCATTAACAATTAAATAATGAGGTTTAAATACAATAACATATTCATCCCCTAATATTTTTTGCCATTTATCAAAGTGAACTTCTAATTTAAAAGTATACCCTTTGGTTATATAAGAATTATCTCTCCACGTTGGTGCGTAAAGAAGTACCTTTTTATCAAGAGGAATTCCTAATTTTTTCTTAATATTTAAAACATCTTCTTCTGTAGAATTTGTTAAAAAATCATTTCGCGGATAGCCAGTTTCAATCAATCTTTCTCTATTAATTCTAAAAGCACTTTGGAAAACCTCAGTTGTAAAAGCACTTGGAGAAATCATATAGTTATACTTTTTAACATCTTGTGCGTATGTTTCATGCATCATTTCTTCATTCATGCCACTTCGATAAAAAGTAGTTCCTTCAGGAACTTCTATATCGAAAGCCAATTTTTTAAGCGGTGTCCCATGCCATGTTTGTAAATATATTTGATTTTTCTTTTTTAAAACATACATTGGTAATTTACAATTTGCAATCCAATATTGACTTCTTGCAAGATAAAAGAAATAAGGAATTGAAAAATATTCAATCACTTTAGCATTTTCAATAGTAATATTTTTCTTTTTATGATGCTTAATAGCCCATATAAAACGATAATCTTTAAATTGATCTTGTTGTCTCATATATTCATAAATAGCTCTAGGATTATCGCTATACCCCCTACCATGGAAGGCAATAAACAAGACTGTTTTTTTATGAGTTGGTATTAACTTATAAGTCATTCGATAGATAAACTTAATTGTTTTACCTAAGATATTTTTTATTAATCTAAGCATTTTAAACCTCCTTATAAAAATAAGGGGTAACCCCCCTTATTTAAAAACTGCTTCAACTGCTCTTTGTGAGGCATTTCCATCATCAATAGAACAGAATTTATCATAGAATACTTCATAACGTTGAGCATATTTTTGATTCATTTCATCAAGATGTTTAATTTGATCAATCACTTCTTTAGTCGAATAAACTAGTGGACCAGGAAGTTCTTTTTCCATATCAATATAGAAACCTCTTAAAACATCACGATATTTATCTATATCATAAGTATAGAATAACATTGGTCTTTTTAAATTAGCATAATCAAAGAAAACACTTGAATAATCTGTAATACAAATATCAGAAATTAAATAAATTTCAGTAATATCATCATATTTAGATAGATTATAGGCAAAATCTTCAACTCCTGTAACATCTAACGCATCCGCAATATAATGATGTGTTCTAAGTAGGATGACATATTCATCTCCTAACTCTTCTTTCATCATTTCTAAATCTAATTTTAACTTAAATTTATATTGCCCTTTTCCATAGTATTCATCATCTCTCCATGTTGGTGCATATAAAATTGTTTTCTTATCTAATGGAATATGAAGCTTCTTTTTCAAATCTAATGCAATTTGATCTTTATTTGGTGCATACAATAAATCATTACGAGGATATCCAATTTCTAGCATTGTTCCATTGGTATACATAAAACAACTTTTGAAAATATCACTTGAAAATTTATTAGCTGCAATTAAATAATCCCATTCTTGTTTTTGACGATAAAATTGAGATTTATAAGTTGGAGAAGCTGCAGTCACCTCTTCTTGATCAAAAGCGAGACGTTTAAGTGGTGTTCCATGCCATGTTTCTAAGAAAACTTGACCTTCTCTTTTTCTAAACCATAAAGGTTGTCTGATATTAAAAACAAAATATTTAGATTTAGCTAAATAGTAAGCATATTTCTTCGTAAATCTTTTAACAATGATTCCTTCATAAGGCAGTTTTTCTTTAGGATCATTTAAAACCCAAATAAATTTATATTTTCCTGGATAATTTTTAGCTAAATATTCATAAATATATTTCGGTGAATCTGCATAACTTTTACCCATAAAAGTTTCAAACATGACCCAATTTTCTTCAATTGGTTCATTGATATATTTATGACGATATAAATACTTATTAATTTCATTTTTATTTTTTAATATCTTTTTCATCTTATTTTTAGCAAGATGTTTAGCAATTACTTTTTGTGTTTGTTGTAGATCATGATTTCTAGCAAGTTTCACCATTTTTCTTTGATAATGAGACATATTTTTCAATAAATCATCTCTTACATCCTGCATTAAAATAGACATTTGATCAAATCTTTCATCTCTCCAAAAATCATCTTTAGATCGTCTAATTTTCTTAGCAAAGAAATTACTATAATATTTAATCATTTTAGAATCTAAATAATAACGAATTCTACTTTCTTTATCTACTAAAGAAATAGCATACTTATAGACATTAATAAATTCATCAAATTTAGTTTCATCTTTAATTTGCGACAAGGCAGGTGTATTGATTGGATCATTATGTTTTCTTTTTGCATAGAGTGTTTTGTCATTGAAATCTATCTTATGACCATACATAACAAGTCCTTCTACAAAAGGTAAATCACTATAATAAATGAAACCTTCATTAAAACGTAAATGATTTTCTTCAATTAAAGAACGTTTAATTAAAATATTTAAAACTGAAATATTTCGAATCCCTTTTTTCGCTCTAATTAATAAATCAATTCTTCTTTGTTCATCACTATCATCTATGTCAGAATAATCTTTTTCTAAGAATTTATGATTACGATCATCATCTTTATCCTTCAAATTTAATTCTTCATTTTTTTCATCACCCATGGTTTCAAAAACTTGTTTTTTAAACCATGTGATCCATCTTCTACCAACAACTAAATCTAAATCTTTTTGCATAGCATCTTGAAGCAAACAAGATAATGTTTGAGGCATAATATAATCATCACTATCAATGAAATAAATATAATCTCCTGTTGCATTTTCTAAACCAAGATTTCTTTTTTTAGCAACGCCTTCTTCTATTGAACAAGGAATAACATTCAAAGATATTTCATCTTTATATGTATCTACTAATTGTTGAAATTTTTGGTCATCTTGACTTCCCACTAATAATGGTTCAATTTCAACATTTTCTTGTTCACTTAAACTTTCTAAACAATCTTTTAAATATTGATAATATCCTTCATAAGGGACAATCACACTAATTTTCATACAACTCTCCTTTATTATAATTTATCTTTTAAATCATCTTTGATTTTAGTTGTAGAAATACCTTCTGTACGAGGTAAATAAACTACTTCACAATAATCTTTTAAGAAATCAAATTGGCCTTTCCAATCATCACCCATAACAAAAACATCAACATCATGTTCTTGAACATCTTTTATTTTTTGATCCCATGATTCTTCTAAAATAACTTCATCTACATATTTAATAGCTTTTAAAATAGCCATACGATCTTGATCACTATGATAAGCTTTCTTACCTTTTTGAGCATTAAAAGCATCACTGCTGACTGCTACAATCAAATAATCTCCTAATTCTTTAGCACGTCTTAAAATATTTAAATGACCAACATGAAACAAATCAAAAGTTCCATATGTGATAACTTTCTTCATCCTATTTCTCCTATCTCTTCATTTTATCTAATAATTTTTCCCAAAAACCAATTTTAGGATTTTGAACAATTCGACTTTCAAATTTTTCATCATTTAATTTTTTCTTTTCTTTTTTCTTTAAACTATTATAAAAATCAACATATTCGGCATACTCATCGCATACTTCTTCAACGTCACCATATTCTTTTAAACGTCCACCTTCAATCCACATAGCCTTTTGACAGAATCCTCTTACTTGTGGCAAAGAGTGAGAAATAAAGACAATTGTTTTTCCTTGATCTTTAAGTTCATTCATTTTATCTAAGCACTTTTGAGCAAATCCTTTATCCCCAACCGATAAAGCTTCATCGACAATGATGATATCAGGATTTAAATAAAGTGAAATTGAAAAACCTAATCTTGATTTCATCCCACTTGAATATTTCTTAACGGGTTGATATAAGAAATCACCAATTTCAGCAAATTCAATAACACCTTCCGTAATTTCTTGAATTCTTTTTCTAGAAAGCCCAAGCAATGCTCCTTTAACATTAATATTTTCAAGCCCTGTAAGTTGCATATCCAATCCTGTATTGATTGCAATTAAAGCTTGTTCTCCATTGATATCCATTGTACCCTCATCAATTTGTGAAATACCTGCTAAAATCAATGATAATGTTGATTTACCCGAACCATTTGTTCCTAAAATTCCTACAACTTCTCCTTTAGGAATTGTAAAAGTAATATCATTTAAAGCATAGAATCTTTGTGTAACTGAGCTTTTTGATTTACCATCATTTTTCTTTTTTAATTTATATATTTTTGAAACATGTTCAAATTTAATTGCATAATCTTCCATTATTACCACCTAAATCATATCAATAAATTTATGTTTAAATTTATACATCATCATACTACCAATTGTAAAAATCACAATGACAAACACCCAAAAGAAAAGCATTTGTTTCCAATAAAATAAGATTCCATGATGATATAAGAAACAATCTCTATAACCACATACAACATAATAAATTGGATTAGCTTTCATAATATATCTTACTGTCATTTGCCACCCATATTTGTGTAAACGTGAAATTGGCCATAAAATTGGTGTTAAATAAAGTAATAAACGCATACACGCTAAAATAAGTTTTCTTGTATCACGAGCTAACATATTTAAAACAGATGTAATCATCGCAAGTGAAATTGTTAAACAAATTGCTGCAAAAAGATAATAAATAAGTTCAAGCCAATAAAGTGAAGGCATGATCCCTTGTGTAAGCAAAAAGACAACTAAGATAGCCATCAAACAAAAATGATTAAACAATTCTTTTCCAACAACTGTAGCTGGTAAAACGGATACTGGAAATTTCATTTTTGTAATGACATTACGTTTAGCATAAATGGCATTGGCACCATTAGTAATACATGGACTAATAAAAAACCATACCACCATTCCACATAACATCCATTGAATAAAAGGAATCTTTCCTACAGACTTTCTATTCATAATTAAACCAAACACAAAATAATACGTCATAATTTGAATTGCTGGATTAGCAAAATTCCAAAAAACACCTAATCTTGAATCTCGCATATCAGAAAGCAATTCATATTTTGAAATACAATATATACGATACAAATTTGTAAAGTTTTCTTTTAATACATATCGAATACTTTTAAACATACTTACCTCCAAAAAGTAAACCTACTATTACTTTTACATCATACCACTATTTTTTGCAAATAAAAACAAAAAAAAGGAACAATGGCTTTAAATAACCATCATTCCCTAAAAATACTTATTTATTCATCCATGATTCATCACTTGGATCAACTTTCCAAGCTTTTAATTTTTCCATATCTTCATGTTTAATATAGTCATGTTCTTTTGCTACTTCAATTAAAGTATCATAATTTGATAAAGTCACAAAAGGACAATGTGCATTTTCAAAATTAACTGTTGCTTTATCTAAACCATAAGTAAAGATAGCAATTAATCCTAAAACTTCACATCCAGCCTCTCTTAAAGCTTCAACACATTCTAAAGAAGAACCACCAGTTGAAATTAAATCTTCAACAACAACAACTTTCATTCCTTCTTTAACAACACCTTCAATACGGTTATTACGTCCATGAGATTTAGCTCCTCCACGAACATACCCCATTGGTAAATCTAAAATATCAGCAGCTAAAGCAGCATGTGCAATCCCAGCAGTAGCTGTTCCCATTAAACATTCTGCATCTGGGAAATTATCTTTTACAAGTTGAGCAAGTCCTTGTTCAACATCTTTTCTTACTTTTGGATAAGATAAAGTTAAACGATTATCACAATAAATTGGTGATTTAATACCACTTGCCCAAGTAAATGGTTCATTCGGTCTTAAAAAGACAGCTTTAATATCTAATAAATCTTTAGCAATAATTTTTTTCATTTCTATTCTCCTTGAAAATCTTGATAAACTTTTTTATATGTCGCCAAAGGATCTTGACTTCCTGTAATTGTTCTACCAACAACAATATAGCTTGAAGTAAGTTCTTTTGCCATAGCTGGTGTTGTTACACGTTTTTGATCATTGACATTATCACTTGCAAGACGGATTCCTGGTGTAACTGTCAAAAATTCTTTTCCTAAATGATCATGAATGATTTTTGATTCTAATGGTGAACATACAACCCCATCTAATCCTGCAGCTTTTGCATTTTCAGCCCATTTTAATACAACATTTTCTAATGGTTCATGAATAAGTAACTGATTATCTAAAACATCTTGATCTAAAGATGTTAAGCATGTTACAGCAATACATAATGGTCTTTTACCACTTGTTTTGCCTTCTTCTAATCCTTCAATAGCAGCTTTCATCATTTCAATACCACCTGAAGCATGAACATTGACCATATCGACATCTAACTTAGCAAGTTGTCTCATGGCACTTTTTACAGTATTTGGAATATCATGTAATTTTAAATCTAAAAAGATTTTATGTCCCATTTCTTTAATCATTTTAATGATTTCAATTCCTTCTCCATAAAACAATTCCATCCCTACTTTTACATAAAGACTTTCTCCCTCAAATTGTTTTAAGAAGTTTTCAACGTCACTTTTTGTCTTAAAATCAAGAGCAATACAAATTCTACTTTCGTTCATAAAAACCTCCTTATTATTCTTTTACTATTATACCAAAATTACTACCTCTATTCTACACGATTTATTTATTTTTTTGATATTCTTCTAGTAAATGTAAAACTAACTTTTCAAATGTCCAATTATAATTTATTGCTGTCACAACAGCTTTTAAACAAAGTGTTGAATTATTTTTTAATTTTGGTAATATTTGATCCATTTGTAAAGATGCAACGTTTAAAAAAACAACAACCGCTGGTTCTAAATTATTCTTTTTTGTTTTTTTAATCTTTTTATTTAAAATATCTTTAACTTTATTTTGTGTCATCTGTTCATTCAATAAAATTATTTCAATGTTCATCAACAAACATAATTGTTTTAATGATTCATAATTTTGAATCTTTTCCTTACGATAAATAATGAGCTTTGCGTTCATAAATTCTCCTTTATATACAAAAAAACAGCTATAAAAGCTGTTTTTCTTATTAACCAAGTCTGTTGTAGTATTCAACGATTAATGATTCATTGATTTCTGAGTTTAATTCAGATCTTTCAGGTAAACGAGTTAATTTACCAGTTAATTTATTAGTATCAACTTCAACGAAAGCTGGAGTTGCAACTTTGTTTTCTAAAGCTTCTTTAATAACTGCTAAATTTAATGATCTTTCTCTTACTTCGATAACATCTCCAACATTTACTCTGTATGATGGGATATCAGTTTTAACACCATTTACTAAGAAATGACCATGGTTTACTAATTGTCTAGCTTGTCTTCTTGTAGAAGCAAAACCTAATCTATAAACAACATTGTCTAATCTTCTTTCTAATAAGCATAAGAAGTTGTAACCATGGATACCTTCCATTTTACCTGCTTGATTAAATGTGTTGTGGAATTGTTTTTCATTAACTCCATACATATGTCTTACTTTTTGTTTTTCTGCTAATTGTAATCCATATTCAGTTTGTTTTTTTCTTTTTTGTCCATGTTGACCTGGAGCATAAGCTCTTCTGTTTAATTCTTTCCCGTTTTCTAAGATTGAGAATCCTAAACGACGAGAGATTTTCCATTGTGGTCCTGTATAACGTGCCATAAATTTTCCTCCGTATTGTTTTATTTGCATAAAGCAATAACATTGCATAGATCAATTAATAAGTGTTAATATTAAGCATTTCCCATTGCAGCCAGGTACTTTGCAATCATTTGATATTAACGCATTTTTTAATCCTCTATGTGCTGCTATTCATTTACTGCCTTGTCATCATACTATATATTTATAACAATGTCAAACATTATTTTCCTTCATTAATTCATTATTTTTTATTAATTTTACATATTGGATGACGAATCACTGTTTTCCATTTTTCCGGAGCAATTTTTCTTGCATCTGATAAATAAATTTCATGATGCAATCTTGATTTGTTAAAATCATTACGGTAACCCTTTTCTTGAAGAAATTGATTCATTATTTCTACTGTATTTATTTCATCATCAAAAGATCCTTGATGCATCATTTGCACACATAATCCTTCTTCAAAGGTAAAAAATTCCGCTTTTGAGCAATCTATCTTCTTTTTAATAGTGGCTCTTTTTACTGCCCAATCAAAATCTTTTTTTGTAATAAAGTCAGGAAGTCTAATTACTGAAATCCAGTTAAAATTTTCTTTATGTAAATAATCAACATTTTCAACATTTTCTTGCCACCAAAAACCTTCAAGTGGCGGTACAACAAATTGGTAAAAACCTTTAATTTGATAATCTGTTTTATAACTCATTTTTAAAGTATACACCACTGCATAAAGTACCTGAATGGCTTGTTGATAACTTCCATCTTCTTCATTAGGATTGCCTTTTCCTCTTACTGCGATATAATTGAATGAAGGTATATTAATAATTTCCGGTTTATTTTTAGGCCTATAATATTCTTTATATTCTTTTTTTAAATCAAAAATCATCTTTCTTTTCTCCTAAACAATAGGTATTTGAATTTCTGTAAGCCACTCATCAACTGATTCTTTATTCCAAATACCATCAATATAACATTCTCTTGATCGTCCCGATACTTGATAACCATTATCCTCTACATATTTCATAAGAAAACTATACGCCACACCAATTTCATCATAAGCTCCTTTATAAAAGATACTTAATACCTTTGTTTCTGGTATCTTTTTAAACATAATTCGTGTACTTTCTTCGCCCATACATTCCACTGCTTCATTATGTCGGATCCAAATATCACTTTCTTTATGTTCATTATCCAAATATTCACAAAATTCATATGGTGGCTTTGTACATTTTACATGTGGATTCAATTCCTTGCATTCTTTTTTTAAGCTTGGAATAATTTTCATCATATCCGAATAACTTTTTACCTTTACTTCACTATAATAGACAATTGTTTTCGGTATCATTTTTTCTATTACTTGATATTGTATTTCATTATCATCCAAAAGATGATGAATCATCAAAAGACGGCTTTCAATTTCTTCTTTTTGACTTTCTAATACTTTTGCTTTAGAAATAAGCACTTCCTTTAGATTAGTACCTTTATTAATTGCTTGTATTTCTTCAATTGTTAATCCTAATTGACGATACGACTTAATTCGTGCTGCCTCTTTTAGTTGACTCGTTTCATAAAAACGATATCCTGTTTGTTCATCTACTTTTTGCGGAATCAAAAGACCTCTTTTTTCATAAAAACGAAGTGCTTTGATTGTTAAATGAGACAACTTTGAAAATTCTCCGATTTTTAACATGATTTGATTCTCCTTTCCTCTTTCAAATTATGAATTGTCCCCTAAGGGGAGAGTCAACAATTTTTCTATGATTAAAAAATACGGAGTGGTGTTCACTCCGTCATTTTATTACTTTTAATCTTTTTCTTTTATCCAGTCAAAATGAACACAAGCATTATAAATACCATCTTGATCACATGGTGTAGTTACATAAGTTGCTTTTTCTTTTAATTCATCGATAGCATTTCCCATCGCAATACTTGTCCATTCGTCTCTAAACATACTTAAATCATTTTTTTCATCACCAAAGACAACAACATCTTTATAATTACCCTTAAAATGATCAACCATCATTTTAATACCAACTGATTTATCACCAGGTTCTACAAATAAATATTCTTTATGGAAACGACACCAAGGTAATTCTTTTAACGTTTCTAATTTTTGTTCCTCTGGAGAAAAACATGCCACATAAACTTTAAAGATTTGATCATAATTTCTAGGATCTAATCCATCTACAACCTCAGTATCCATATAAACATCGTGTGTAAAATCATAAAAGCGAGAATCCGGTGCCAATCTTCTTGTTTTATTATCTGGTGAAATAGCCCAAATAAATCCTTTTTCTTTACATTCATCTATTAAGTCTATACATTTTTGATAATCTAATGGTTTAATTGTAATAAGTTCATTGTTGATGGTAATTCCATTACCACCATCACTGACCATATTTTCAAAGCCAAGTTCTTTCATATGATCTACAGCCATAGCATAGCTTCTTCCTGTAGCTATTGCTACAAAATGTCCTTGTTCTTTTAACATGAGAATTGCTTTTTTTGTGGATTCAGGGATGTATTGTCTTCCTGGTGTTCCTACTGCTAATGTTCCATCAATGTCAAAAAAGAAAAATTTTTTGTTCATAACTAACTCCTTATAAATACTTATCTAATTCTGTTTCTACTGTTTTATTGATTTTTACCTTTGGATGATCAATTAATTTACCACGTGTAAATACTTTTTCAACATATCTTAAAGCTTTTAAATCATCTAAAGGATTTTCACTTACAACAATCATATCTGCATCCTTACCAACATCAATACTTCCTGTAATATTTTCAAGACCAGCGTATTTAGAAGCAAGTGATGTTGCTGTATATAAAGCAAAACGGTTAGAAACACCAATATATTTATGGAAATAATAAAGTTCTCGCCAGAAGTCATATTGACTCACCCATGGACATCCTACATCATTTCCTAAAACAACAGGTATATCATTTTCTAATGCTTGCTTTGCACAATCAATAATACCATTGAAAACGAGTTCACCATTGTATTTTTCTATTTCTGAAACATTGGAAATACTTGGATCAAACAACGCAAACGGAAGTGCTGGTGAAATCGTCGTACATAAAAAAGCCTTCTTTTCTTTAAATAAAGCAATCATTTCATCATCTAATTTTGCTCCATGTTCAATCGAATCAACACCATTTTCTAAAGCTACTCGTACCCCTTCAGATGATTCAACATGAGCAGCTACTTTATAGCCAAGTTGATGTGCTCTATCACAAACAGCTTTTACCATTTCAGGAGGCATTTTTAATTCGCCAGGCACTCCTTTTTCTTTTGCATCTAAAACCCCACCAGTAATCATAAGTTTAATCAAATCAACATTTTGACTTTTTGCTTTATCCACTAAAGCTAGAGCTTCTTCATTATTATGAGCAGCAATGGCGACTGATCCTGCCATATGACCATGAGGAACAGAAATTCCCTCATTGCTGGCAACAATTCTTGGACCAATAACTTTTCCTTTTAAAATTTCATCTCTTAATTTAGAATCATAATGAGCAATTCCTCCAACTGTACGAATTGTTGTTACCCCACTCATTAATTCGATCTTAGCGAAATTAGAAACCACTTTATACGTAATTTTTCGTGATAATGGATTAGACATCAACATTTTAACTGTCTTTTCATTATCTTTTTGTTTCTTTTGTGGTTTTCCATTTCCGGCAAGATGAACATGCATGTTGATGAGTCCTGGTAAAATATATTTTCCTTGTAAATCAATAATTTGATAAGATTTATCTAAATTACGATAAGGTTCAATAGCCACAATTTTTTCATTTTCAATAAAAATTGCTTTCCCTGTTTCTACTTCCATATCCTGATGACCATTTAAAATTTTTCCATTAATTAATGCATACTTCATAACCATTCCCTCTTTCCTATATATTCATTATAAAAGAATACATAAAAAAAATCACTCTTATGAGTGATTAATTATTAAGGTCTTAAACCAAGTCCACCTTCTAATGTAAGTGTTTCTCCTGTCATATATTTAAAATCAGGATTAGCAAGTTGTACACAGACACGTCCAATTTCTAATTCATTATTTCCAAAATGTCCCATTGGTGGTGTTTTAACATTTGCTTTGAAGGCTTCTGGATATGCTTTTTCAAATTGTTCTAATTGTGCCGTCCAAGCTAAAGGACATACCACATTGACATTGATTCCATCTTTTGCCCATTCATTAGCAGCTACACGTGTTAATCCACGGATTCCTTCTTTGGCAGCAGCATATGAACATTGTCCATAGTTTCCAAATAATCCTGCTCCTGAAGCAAAGTTGACAACTGATCCTTTTGTTTCTTTTAAATATGGATAACATGCTTTCATATAATAGAAGGCTGCATAGAGTCCTGAATACATTGCTAGATCAAATTGTTCTGTTGTATGATCAGCTAATGTTACTCCTGATGCTGATGCTTGCGCATTATTGATCAAAACATCGATTCTTCCATAAGTATCCATAGCTTGTTTAACAACGTTGTTAACAACAGCTTCATTATCAGCACCAGCATTGACATCTGCTTGAACTGTTAAAACTTTGATACCATATAATCTTTCTAATTCTTCTTTAGCAGCTTCTAATTTTTTAACATTACGTCCTGTAATGACAAGATTTGCTCCTTCTTTAGCATAAGCTGTCGCAATTCCATAACCAATAGAACCACAGCTTCCATCTTCTAAGACAGCACGTCCTGCTCCTGTAATAATTGCTGTTTTACCTGTTAAAAATCCCATTTACATTTCCTCCTTAAATACAATTTTTAAGCGTTAACATAATTATAGCACTATCAAAGCAAAAAATCTATAGCTTGTGATATTTTTAACAAACTATAGACGGATAAAAATCATATAAACAACAGTTGATAAAATAATACTTAAAAAAGTATTTTTCTTCCATTTATAAGTAAAAACAACTGTTAAACACGCTAAAAGATAAGGAATAAAAAGTGTTGTTAATTGCGTTTTTAAATCTTTTAGACAATAAACAATAAGAACTGCCATAATAGTCATTGGTAAATGCTTTTCTAGTTTTTCTAACCATTTAGGAAGTTCTTTTTCTTTAAATAAAAGAAAAGGAAAAGCTCTTAATAAAAAAGTAATTAAAGCAGAAAGAATAATTGCTGAAAATACATAACTATTCATAAGATGTTCCTCCTTGTTTAACAAGTAAAATCATTGAAGAAATAATCAATGAAGGGAACATAAAGTTTTGACTGCCAAAAACAATCGAACAAATAATAGCGATAACAATTCCTACAACAGCAGGAAAATGATCTTTATTTTTCTCTAATTGATCCATAAAAATAATAATAAACAAGGCTGTCATACAAAAATCAATCCCTGTTAAATCAAACGGAATCAAATGACCAAGTACCGCTCCTAAAACAGTTCCAATAAGCCAATAACATCTTGAAAAAAGCGCAACATAAAACATAACTTGTTCTTTATCTTGGTCTTCTAGATTACAATTAACCGCATAAGTTTCATCAGTCATGGTAAAAATCATATACCATTTTTGCTTCATTTTATTAAAAACATCTATAAAAGATAAACTATAAAAAAGTTGTCGGCTATTCATTAAAAGAGCTGTAACACCAATTGTAAGTAAAGAAGTTTCCCCACTTAATAAAGTAATCAAAAGAAATTGAAAAGCACCCGTATAAATCAAAAAACTCACAAGTATTGCTACATACCAAGCAAAGCCCGCTTCGTTCATCATCACTCCATAAGCAATCGATACAAAAAGATAACTACACAGAATAGGTATCGATTTTTCAAAAGCTTTTTTTATAATTTCTTTATTTTTCATAATTCTCTAAAAAGCTATGATAAGCTTTATCCTTTTTCGTTCCTAAAATACAATCTAAATTAACATTATCTAAAGCTTTAAAAATATTTTGATCAACATTTGGGTTTACTTGTTTCATTGTTTTAATGAGTTCTTTGACTTCTTTTCTTTTACTTGTTCCATCATTAATTAAAGAACATCCTTCAGTAAAACGACATGCACAATTGATAAAAGTCAAATCATTATGTTTACGCCAAGAAATAATACTTTCTTCTTTTACTAAATATAAAGGGCGAATAAGCTCTAATCCCTCAAAGTTTTCACTATGTAATTTAGGCATCATCGTTTTGATTTCAGAACCATAAAACATCGAAAGAAGTGTTGTTTCAATCACATCATCAAAGTGATGTCCTAAAGCAATTTTATTACATCCTAACTCTTGTGCTTTACTATAAAGATAGCCCCTTCTCATCTTTGCACATAAATAACATGGACTTTTATCAACTGTTGAAACCACATCAAAAATATTACTTTCAAAGATTTCAATAGGTACATTCAATAAATCTGCATTATCTTCAATAAAATCACGATTATAACTGTTATATCCTGGATCCATCACAACATAATGAGCTTCAAAAGGAACACGCCCATATCTTTGTAATTCTTGAATACACTTAGCCATTAAAAAAGAATCTTTTCCACCACTAATACAAACCATAATTTTATCATTTTCTTGGATAAGTTGATAATTTTTAACAGCTTTTATAAATTTAGACCAAATTTCTTTACGATATGTTTTTATGATACTTCTTTCTATTTCTTTATATTTTTCCATTTTCAAAGCACTCCTTGTAACATTGATCAAAGATTTTTAGAAAATCTTGAACTTCTTTTTCTGTTGTTAAATGCGATAAACTAATTCTAAAAGAAGACATCGCTCTTTGACGATCTTGATAAAGCGCATAAACCATTTTAGAAGGTGTTTCTACAGGACAACATGAAGTTTTAGTAGAAATATAGATACCTTGTTGATCGAGCATTTGTGCAAATTTTGTAGCTTTCATTCCTTTTAAGGAAATATTAATAACATGAGGTAAAGAATATTTTGTACGATTTATTAATACTTGATCATATTGTTTTAATGGTTCAAGCATTTGATGATTGATCGATTTTACATAAGTTTCTCGTTCTTGTTGTTTTGAAAGAGCAATCTCTAAAGCTTTTTCAATCGATACAATATGTGCCAGTTCAGGCGTTCCACTTCTAAAAACAGTTGTTGACTTTCCCCCATCAATTTGTGTTTTTAAACCAACTTTTTTCTTTTTAATTAACATACCAGTTCCTAACATACCATAAAACTTATGAGGTGCAATAGTAACCAAATCAACATTTTGATAATCAATAGCTACTTTACCAATTGCTTGAGAAGCATCACTATGAAAAAAACAATATTTATAATCTTTTAAAACTTCTCCAATTTCTTCAATCAGTTGTCTAATTCCAAGTTCACTATCCACACTACAAACACTTACTAAAATCGTATCTTCTTGAATCATTGATTTCATTTTTTCAACATTGACTTGTCCATCTTCTTTTAAAGGAATCATTTCAACAATAAAACCATTTTCTTGCATTTTTGTAAGACTTGATAAAATTGAATTATGTTCTAAAGGTGAAATTAAAACATGTTTACCTCGATGTTTATATCTTTCTAAAATACCTTTGATTGCAAGGTTATTGGCTTCACTCGCTCCTGATGTATAAATGATTTCTTCAGGTAAGACATGTAATTGTTCAGCAATGTGCTTTGTTGTTTGATCAATAACTTCTTTTGCTTGTAATCCTAGTGTATGACTTGCATTAGGATTAGCAAAATATTTCATGGTTGCTTGATAATACGTATCAAGTACTTCTTTTTCTATTGGTATATTGGCTGCATAGTCTAAATAAATCATAAGGTACCTCTCTTTTCCTACTAATATTATAGGAATTATAAAGAAGTGTCAATAATGAAAAGAACTCTAGCTGATTGCTAGAGCTTTTCATCAAGGGCTTTCCCATTTGTTTCAATAATATGTTTCATCCAATTAAATGATTTTTTCTTTGTACGTTTTAAAGTTCCATTTCCTTTATCATCCATATCAACATAAATAAATCCATAACGTTTTTTCATTTCTCCAGTTGATAAAGAAACAAGATCAATTGGTGCCCACATCGTATATCCTAAACATTCAACACCATCTTCATTAATCGCATCAGCCATAGCTGATAAATGTTTTTGTAAGTAATCAATACGATAATCATCTTCAACATATCCATTTTCATCTGCTTGATCAATAGCTCCCATACCATTTTCTACGATAAAAATTGGTTTTTGAATACGATCATAAATTTCATTCATACAATGTCTAAGCCCAAGTGGATCAACAGGCCATCCCCAAGGTGTATTTTCTAAATAAGGATTTGAAGAACCTCCAACATTAAACCATGGATCATCTTTTTTTACTGTATTTGAACGATAATAAGAAAATGAAACAAAGTCTAATTGTCCTTCTTTTAAAATTTCTTTATCTTCTTCTGTGATTTCTAATGAATCAAAGCCATGATGTTTCCACACACTTTTAGCATAAGGATGATAATAACCTCTTGCCATCGTATCAATAAAATACCAGTTTTCTCTTCTTGCTTGAAGACATTTAAACATATCTTCTGGTTTACACGTTGCTGGATAAAGTTCACTCATTGCATACATTGCTCCAAACATGCTACCTGGCATCATTTGATGTCCTAAAATAACAGCTTTAGCACTAGCAACAAACATATGATGATCTGCTTGATATCTCACTTTTCCATCACTTTCTCTTGTTCCACATGGCCCAAATCCTCTAACAGCATTGATTTCATTAAATGTCAACCAATATTTACAACGTTTTCCATATCTTTCAAAGAGTGTTTTACAATATTTTACATAACAATCAATAACATAACGATTTGACCATCCACCATATTTTAAAGCTAAATGCATTGGCATTTCATCATGACAAATAGTAATAAGTGGTTCCATATGATGTTTTTCAAGCTCTGAAATAACTTCATCATAAAATTTTAATCCTTCTTCATTAGGGATTTCTTCATCCCCTAAAGGATAAATACGACTCCAACAAATACTAAAACGGAAAACGTTAAATCCCATTTCTGCCATTAAAGCAATATCTTCTTTATAATGATGATAAAAATCAACCGCTTGATGACTTGGATAATATTCATCATCTAAAAAAACTGGCTTTGCTTCATTAGGAACAGGATCAGCATAGAAAAATGAACTTCTTGGTTTTAAAATTGTTCCATCAGGCATTTGAAGTGTATGATGTCTTGGATTTTCCATTGATCCATCTGTTTCAAAGTCATGTGATAAAAGTCCCCTTCCTCCTTCATTAAATCCTCCTTCATATTGGAAATCAGCAGTTGCGCCACCCCATAAAAATCCTTCTGGTAATTGTTTCATAATAGTCTCCTTGTTACTTTTTACATTTTGTTTTGATAATTTTTACAAACAAAGCATAATCTTATTATTCTCTTTTGTCAATAGTTACATATTATTTTGACAATTTTATCATTTTTATATAAAATAAACATGAGGTGAGACTATGAACTTAATGGAAACCATCCACTTACATAAAAATGATTTTTCTAAAACAGAACATAAAGTTTACGATTATATTGTTCAAAACCCTACAGCTATTGAAACAGCGACGATTACTAAAATTGCTGAACTATGCCAGGTTTCAACTTCTGGAATTTTAAGATTTTGTCAAGTTTTAGGTTATAAAGGTTATAAAGATTTTCGTTTTGACATGCTTCATTATTTACATCAAGAACATGTTGAAGTAAATCCTGAAAATCTATTTGATGAATTAACATCTAAATATTTATCAGTCATTCGTCAATTCAATAACATTGGTCAAAATAAGCTCAACCAACTTATTAAACAAATAAAAAACACCAAAAACATCTATATCATTGGTGTTCATTATTCATCTTTACCAGCAAAACATTTAGTTTTAGGATTACAAGATTTAGGTATTAATACTTATTTTGCTTATGATTATATGCAAGCAAGTCATCTTTATAATACAATTCATGAAGATGATCTCTTGATTTATTTTTCTATTGAAGGCAATCAAAATAATGTTTCTCGTTTTTTTGACCTTACAAACGCCTCTAAAAATACGTATATGATTACTTTAAATCCAAAGCCTAAATTATTGATTGAAAATACACTTATTCTTCCAGGATATACTTTATCTAAACAATCAATTGTTGATTTACAATCGATTGTTGTAATCTTTGTAGAATTACTTTTAAATATGTTTCATAATACTTTAAAAGAGGATTAAGATTTTTTTACTTAATCCTCTTCTTTTTTTAAAAATGAAAGTATTTTTTCATTAAAAGCATCATCTTCTTTAATTTCATTTAATTGTCCTACTTCATTAGCACATTCTCCACAAATATCAATTCCAATTGTTTGACTGTTTTTAAATAAATAAGCGAGTAATATTTTAAATTCCATGAGTTGCATAGAACCTTGATCCCAATCTGTTTGAATAACATTTTGACTCAAAACATCTTTATCAATTGAAATATATAAAGGATATTGACGTAATAAATCATCAACTTTTTTCCACACTTCTCTATTTTCTAAATCATCATCTGTTAAATAGAGAACCTGATCTTGACGTTTAATCAATGAAACCTGTTTTTCATCAATACCTATTAAAATCACTTTTTTTAAATATTTATTATTTTCTAAACTATTTAAAATCCAAGATCCACAGCTTAAAATATCATCAAACAGCGGTTGCATCATATCACTATGATGATCAAAAACAACTAAAATAAAATCATGTTTCATTTTTTCTATCCAAAACTCACTAACATAATGAAAATTACCAGAATCTATAAAATGTATGCCTTCAGGAGATAGATTACTTATTTTAGCTTCTATTGTTCTTCTTGCTTCTTGACTACAATAACCATAAACACCTTGTAATTCATGTAAATCAAGCCATCTAATATTTTTATGTTTATAAAACTTTTCATTTTCATAAATTCCTGTAAAATCCATGACCGTCATGTTATTTTGTTTTTTAAACATCTTAAACACTTCCTTTGTTTTTATCCTAGCACAAAAAAAGTAACTTCCGTTACTCTTTTAATAAATATTTTTCAAGCTCTGCAGAGTTTCTTCCTGTATTTAAAATCACAATTTTATTATACGCAACCGCTCTAGCAATTGCTTCTTGAGTTTTCTTTGAAATTTGTTTATTAGAATTTAATAATGTTCCTTCCATATCAAAAGCTATTAGTTTATATTCCATACGACTTTCTCCACTACAAATGGTAGTGTATCATTTTTAATCAATTAAAAAAGTCTCTTTCCATTTTAGAAAAAAGGGTATATTAAATTATCCGGTGCTTAGAGGTTCACTCTAAATTATTAGGCGGAGTACCCTCTAAATTCTCGCGGGGATGTGAATCATCCCCTTTTTTGATACAATTTTACTGTCTGGTCCTGATTAA
>ERZ838225.166-NODE-166-length-101846-cov-39.258569_pt1 | contig 101846 bp, 84 predicted proteins | sample MGYA00519684_ERZ838225 | MGnify/ENA primary metagenome ERZ838225 (study PRJEB31850, sample SAMEA3708829) | human gut metagenome | biome: human gut; feature: human-associated habitat; material: faeces | place: China | collected 2014 ... | reverse complement strand
TTAATTCATTTTTCAAAATTCAACCTAGTTGAATTTTTTCCTTAACTTATCACTTATCACTTGTCACTTGCCACTTATCACTTGTCACTTATCACTTGTCACTGTCAACTCCTAACTAATTTATAGACTATTGAAATTCTGTTTCTGTTATTTCATCATCTAAGTTGATTACCATAACATTCGTTCCTCTTCCTGCTCTATTTTGGATTCTTATTTCTTCAATAAGAACATTTTTCTTTTCTTTATTTTTTGTAATTAATATAACTTGACTATTGTTATCTTTATCTATAGCTATTTCATCATTATCATTAGCTATTAATCCTATTACTTTTCCTGAAATAACTTCATCATCATCTTTTAAGCTTATTCCAGTAACACCAGATGCAACTCTTCCCATTGTATTTACATTATCACTTAGGAATCTTATTGCCATACCTTTTTTACTTATTATTACTATTTCAGCTTTTATATTATTATATATGCAAACAGAAATTACTTCATCATTTTCATATTTAAATTTATATGCCTGACACATTGAATAATTTCCATCATATTCTTTTAATGAAGTCTTTTTTATCATTCCCTTTTTAGTAAAGAAATACACCCTATTTCCTTCTTCAAAATTCTTTACTGAATGCACATCTATTACTTTTTCCTTTTTATTGTATCCTTCAATAATATTTTCTAATAAAATTTCTTCTTTTACAACATTGGAAATTAAAAATGATGGAATTTTATATACATTTCCTTCATTAGTAAATAGTAATAATGTACTTGCTGAATCTGTGTTTACTTTTAATCTATCACTTGATTTTGCCCTAGCAAATCCTTTTAAATTTCCTTTGGCAGTAACTCCAACACTAAATGACATAAATTCAAATTCACTCACATATTCAACTTCTGTTATTTCATCTTTTTCTATTAAATTAAATAATTGAGTTCCTAATATATTTCTTGGACTATCTTCAATTGCAGGAACTTCTAAACTAAACTTTAATCCTAATTTAGTTTTTACTTTTAAAAATTCTCTTTTATTATCATTTTCTAAAAGAGCTATATTTAATACAAATTCATTTTCTTTTAATTTAATTGCTTGAATTTTAGTATAGTTAGTTTGAAACTTATCTAAACTACTCTTCTTAATTATACCTCTATTAGTTATGAATTGAATGCTCTTATTACTATCTAAAACTCCAACTGAAATTGCTTCAATAATTTTTTCTTCATCTAAATTTAATGTTTTTATTATTGAATCTATTCTTTCACCTTTTTCCTTCCATTTACCCTCTGGAATATTTATACCCTTAACTTGATACATATTACCCCTATCAGTAAATAAAAGAATATTTTCTGTAGTATTAGATTTAAATAAAAATTTAAGTTCATCCCCTTCTCTATAATCAATATCTTCTGCCTTTGCATTTGATCTTTGATAAGTTTTAAGAGGAATTCTTTTTATAAATCCATCTTTAGATAATGTAACCATAACATCTTCAACCACTATAAGTTCTTGTAAATCAATTTTAGCTTCACTATCATCTTCAACTAACATAGTTCTTCTAGGATTTCTATATTTATCTGTTATTTCTTTTAATTCTGTTTTTATAACTTCTAAAAGTGTTTTATCATGTGATAATATTTTTCTTAATTTCTTTATAGTTTTTTCAAGTTCTGTATATTCTTTTTGGAATACCTTTATTTCAAGTCCAGTTAATCTATAAAGCATAAGTTCTAATATTGCTTCTGCTTGAGTTTCTGTAAATCCAAACTTTTCAACTAAATTTACTCCTGCATCTTTCTTTGACTTAGATTCTCTAATAGTTTTTATGATTTCATCTAAAACATCAATTGCTTTAATAAATCCTTCAACTATATGGAATCTTTTTTCTGCCATTGCAAGTTCTCTTATACTTCTTTTTGTAACTACATCTCTTTGATGATTTACATAATGTTCTATTATTGTCTTTAATCCCATTGTTTGTGGCTTTCCATTTGCTAATGCAACCATGTTAAAGCTTATATTACATTGTAAATCAGTTTTCTTAAATAAATACTTTAATATTTTGTCTGCTGTTTCATAATCTGCTGCTTTTTTTAGCTCAACAACAGCTCTAATACCACTTCTATCTGATTCATCTCTAATATCTGTAATAGCTTCTAATGCCTTTTGATGCTTTTTATCACCAGTCATTTCAGATATAGTTTGAAGTATTTTTGATTTATTTCTTCTATAAGGGAATTCTGTTATTACAATTCCATATCTTCCATTTTCAAGTTTTTCAATTGCAGTTTTTGCTCTTAATGTAACTTTTCCTTCTCCTGTTTCATATGCTGATAACAATGACTTTTTACCTATCAGTACACCACCTGTTGGTAAATCAGGGGCCTTTATATATTCCATAAGTTCCTGTGTAGTTATTTTAGGATTATCTATATAAGCAAGAACACCATCAGTAACTTCTCCTAAATTATGAGGGGGTATATTAGTTGCAAGTCCAACAGCAATACCAAATGTTCCATTTACTAAAAGATTTGGATACCTTGCTGGTAGTACCTTAGGTTCCATTTCACTATCTGAGTAGTTAGGAACCATCTCAACTGTTTCCTTATCTATATCTCTAAGCATTTCCACTGCTATTGGTGATAATCTTGCTTCTGTATAACGCATTGCTGCTGCTCCATCACCATCCATTGATCCAAAGTTTCCATGTCCATCAAATAATGTTTCTCTTGTAGAAAAATTTTGTGCCATAAGTACCATTGCATCATAAACTGATGTATCACCATGTGGATGGAATTTACCTAATACATCTCCAACTATTCTTGCACTTTTATAATAAGGCCTATCTGGAAATGCCTTTAAAAGATACGCTCCATAAAGAATTCTTCTATGAACCGGCTTTAAACCATCTCTTACATCTGGAAGTGCCCTATCCTTAGCAACTTCAACAGCATATGGAAGATAATTATCTGGCATTGCCTCTTCAAGTGGTATTCTTAAAATATTATTATCTCTGGGTATGTTATGTACCTTTTTTGCCATAACTTATCTCCTTTCTTGATTTAAAACTCTGCGTATTTATACATATAATTCTTTCTTGGTTCAACAACATCACCCATAAGAAGTGAAACCATCTTTTCTGCTTTTGCTGCATCTTCTATTGTAACTTGGAATAAAGTTCTTGTTTCTGGATTTAATGTTGTGTCCCAAAGCTGATCTGGATTCATTTCTCCTAATCCTTTATATCTTTGAATTAATGCACCTCGACCTATTTCTTTTTTTACTTTTTCTAACTCTTCATCACTATAAGCATATTTTGATATTTCTTTACCTTTACTATTTTTATAAACTTTATATAAAGGTGGTTGTGCTAAATAAAGGTGACCATTTGCTATTAAAGGTCTCATATATCTATAAATATATGTCATCCATAATGTTCTAATATGAAATCCATCTACATCAGCATCACTCATAATGATTATCTTATCATATTTTAAATCTTCTTCTTTATAATTTTCTAAAGTTCCAGTTCCTATAGCAGTATTAAATATTTTAAGTTCTTCTGAGGCTAGTACATTTTCAAGCTTTTGTTTTTCAGTATTCATTATTTTACCCTTTGAAGGCATTATAGTTTGGAATCTTCTATCTCTGGCTTGCTTTGCCGAACCTCCTGCTGAATCTCCCTCAACTACAATAAATTCATTTACTGTATTATCTTTTAATGTACATACAGCTACCTTTCCTGCTAATGGTGCTGTTCCTTTACCTATTTTTTTCTTTTCAGCTTCATTTATCTTTTTTATCTTTTCTCTTCTTTGAGCTGCTGCAAGAGCATTATTAATAAGACTTGTTGCAACCTCTTTATTATCTTCTATCCACTCACAAAGCTTAGTATAAGCAAGATCATTCATCATTGTATAAGCTTCTGAACTTCCAAGCTTAGTTTTTGTTTGTCCTTCAAATACAGCATTTGTTATTTTTATTCTAACAATAGCTGTCATTCCTTCTCTTAAATCATCGCCTTCAAATTCTTTATCTTTTTCCTTAACAAGCCCTAATTTTTTTGCCCATTCTTTAAAAGCTCTTGTCATTCCAGTTTTAAATCCTGATTCATGAGTACCAGCTTCAGTTGTAGGAATATTGTTTACATAACTTGCAATATATTCTGTTGTAGAATCTGTAAATTGCATACAAACTTCTCCATACATACTTATATTGTTTATTGTTCTTTCACCTTCAAAAAGAATTGGTGTTTGATGAATAGGCGTTTTACTTTCATTTAAATAATCTATAAAATCAAGTAATCCTCTTTCTGAATAATATTCTTTTTTAATTTCTTCATCTTTTCTATTATCAATAAGTTCTAATATTATTCCTCTATTTTGGAATGCTAACTCTTGTAATCTTTCATCAATAATATCAAATTTAAAATCTGTTGTTGAAAATATTTCACTATCTGGCTTAAAAGTAACCCTTGTACCTGTATCATTAGCCTTTCCTACAACTTCTAATGCTGTAACTGGTGTTCCTGGCATTTCCTTTTTTAATTCTTTATCATAAGCATATTCAAACCTTTGCTTATATATCTTTCCATTTTGATGAACTTCAACTTCTAGCCACTTAGATAAAGCATTAACAACAGCAGCACCAACTCCATGAAGTCCTCCAGAAGTTTTATAATTCTTATTATCAAACTTACCACCAGTATGTAGTTCAGTAAACACCATTTCTACTCCTGATTTCTTTTTTATAGGATGTATTCCTGTGGGAATTCCTCTACCATTATCTATAACAGTTACACTTTTATCTTTATTTATTATTATAGTTGCTTTATTTCCAAATCCATTTGATATTTCATCTATGGAGTTATCTAAAATTTCCCATATACAATGATGCAACCCCTTTGTTCCTGTTGAGCCAATATACATACCTGGCCTAATCCTAACAGGTTCTAACTTTTCTAATGACGTCAAATCTGTTACATCATATTTACTATTAACTTCATTACTCATATAAACCTCCAAAATTATAACCTATTAACATTTAAGTAATAATTTAGATATAATTATATAATTTTATAATATCAAAATCAAACTAATGTTCTTTATTAATCTTTATAATTTTATCATATTTTTTGTTTTACACAATTTTTTCTTCACTAACTATTATCTATTTATTTAATTAAAGCTCATAAAATATAACTTAATTATTACAAAGTAGTATTAATTAGCTTATTTATATATTATCCTTAATATTTAAAATTACAAAGTATTTTACTTGCACTACTGCATTATATTTCAAAAATTCCTAGAGTACAAACATTATAAATAAATATTCAAAAAAAAATCAAATTTTCTTATAAACAAATATAATATAAGAAAATTTGATTTTTTATTATAATTTATACAATTCCTTGTGCCATCATAGCATCAGCAACCTTTTTAAATCCTGCTATATTTGCTCCCATTAAAATATTACCCTCATGACCATATTCTTTTGCAGCCTCTGCTGAATTTTTATAAATATTAATCATAATATTTTTTAATTTACTATCTACTTCATCAAATGTCCAAGATAATCTCATACTATTTTGAGACATTTCTAAAGCTGAGCAAGCTACTCCTCCTGCATTTGCAGCTTTTGCTGGTCCAAATAATATTCCACTATTTTGGAACACTTCAATAGCTTCTAATGTAGATGGCATGTTAGCACCTTCAGCAACAACCTTAGTTCCATTTTCAACTAATATCTTAGCTGATTCTGCATCTATTTCTCCTTGTGTTGCACAAGGTAATGCTACATCACATTTTATTGTCCAAATATTTTTGCATCCTTCAAAATATTTTGCTGTAGGAACATATTCTAAATATTCCTTTATTCTTCCTCTTTTAACTTCTTTTATTTCTTTAACAACATCAACATTGATTCCATTTTCATCATAAACATAACCATTTGAATCACTTAATGCAACTACCTTTGCCCCTAATTGTGTTGCTTTTTGTGTTGCATATATTGCAACATTTCCTGATCCTGAAACTACAACAGTTTTACCTTCTAAAGAAAGACCATTATCTTTCATCATTTCATCAGTAAAGTAAACTAATCCATATCCAGTTGCTTCTGTTCTTGCTAAGCTTCCACCATAAGATAGTCCCTTTCCAGTTAAAACTCCTTGGTCATTAGCATTTCTAATCTTCTTATAATATCCATATAAATAACCAATTTCTCTTCCACCAACACCAATATCTCCTGCTGGTACATCTGTATCTAATCCAATATGTTTACATAATTCAGCCATAAAGCTTTGGCAAAATCTCATAACTTCTCTATCTGATTTTCCTTTAGGATCAAAATCTGATCCACCTTTTCCGCCACCAATTGGTAACCCAGTTAATGAATTTTTAAATATTTGCTCAAAACCTAAAAATTTAATTATACTTGCATTAACACTCTTATGGAATCTTAATCCACCTTTATAAGGTCCTATAGCACTATTAAATTGAATTCTGTAACCTCTATTAACTTGTACATTTCCTGCATCATCAATCCATGGAACCCTAAACATTATTTGTCTTTCTGGCTCCACAATTCTTTCTAATAACCCCTCTTTAATATATTCTGGATGCTTATCAAATACTGGTATTAAAGAAAGTGCAACTTCCTTTACTGCATCCAAAAATTCCTTTTCATTGCTATTTCTATTTTCTACTTGTTCTAGTACACTTAAAACATATTCTTTTCCTGTCATAAGTTTACCCCCTTAAAAATTTATTACCACTTATAATACTACACTATTTTTATTACTTTTCCCATATAAATATAATCATTTTTTATATTTTTTAACTTTGATTATATTTTATCTCACTAAAAAAACAGAATGACTTGGCAAAATTAATGAAGTATAATTTTAAAAATAAAAAAGGCTTTGCATAAATCACAAAACCTATTCATCACTTAATAATTTATTATTTTCTATAAGTTCATTTATTAATAAAAATATATTTTTGCTTGAATCATTTTTGTCAAAAGATTTACATGCAGCTTTCATGCCTTCAAGCTTATCTTCATCATTTAATAATTCAATTATAGACTGCCTACAACTTTGCCCATCCTTTATTCTTACTGCCATATTATGTTTTAATAAAAACTCAGCATTTTCTTCTTCCTGTCCTGGAATAGCATCAAAAACGGCCATTGGAATATTACATGCTAATGCTTCTGTAACTGTTAATCCACCTGGCTTTGTAATTATTATATCAGAAGCCTGCATATACTTATTAATTTCATCTGTAAAGTATATTAATTTAGTTTTTTTAGGACTATCTCCTACAATTTTTTCAAAATTATTATATAGCTTTTGATTTTTCCCAGTGACTAATATAATTTGAAAATCTAAATCAATATCAATTATATTTTCATATACATCAAATACATTATTAACACCAAAACTTCCTGCCATCATTAATATAGTTGGTAAGTTTTTATCAAATCCTAATTCTTCAATAACTAATTGCTTTTCTTCTTCTTTAAAGAAAACTTCATCAATAGGTATTCCATATGAATAAATATTTTTAAGATTTACTCCTTCATTAACCATCTTTCCTACCATATCATCATTTGAAACAATATAAGCATCAATGCCTTTACTTATCCAAGCCTTATGTGGAGCATAATCTGTCATTATACAAATTAAAGGTATATTTATTTCACCCTTAACTTTCAATCTTGATACCATTTCTGTAGGAAATGGATGTGTTGTTATTATAACATCTGGCTTAAAATCTTCTATTAATGGCATTAACTTATTTGCAAATATATTATTTAATCTTGCTACAAAATTAGCTAATTTATGTTCTTTATTTGTTAAATCGTATAATTTCCCATATAACTTTGGAGTTTTAGTTGCTAAATATAAATATCCTGAAGTTATTGTCTTATTCAAAATGGGACTTATATACAATAAACTATCAACAATTTCTACATTTATGTTTTCGCCTTGCTGAATCATGTAGTTTTCTATGGCTTTAGAGGCTCTCATATGCCCTCCTCCTGTAGATGCCGATAAAATAAGAATATTCATTATTAAGGTCCCCCTAACAATTAAATTTATATAATTAATTAAGTATTATATCACAAAATTTAAATATTAACATTATTGATATTACAAACCATAAAATACCTAAACTCACCATCAGAGTTATAACAATATAGCTTTATTTAATATATTTAACTTGACATTTTTGCTTATATACTTCATTACCCTTTTATATACATTTTTAAAATATTTAAATATCACTTTAATATAATATGGATTTTATTTTTTTCTTAGTTAATATTTTCTATAACTTTATTATATATCATCTCATTAATAAAAAATTAATTTTTTATTAACAATTACTTATAATTTTCCTTAATTTCTTCTTAATACAAACAAAAAAAGAGGAAAATAGTAAAATAAATCTCTATTTTCCTCTTTGTTAACTTCTTTATTTTTGCATTTCTTCAATTATTTTTTTTATATATCTAAACTTCTTTCCTTTACTATATAAAAAAATTGGAATACTTGAAACTATTCCTATAATACTTCCACAAATAATATCCCACATAGTATCATGTAAACTATTATTTTGTGATAAAAATCCAAATAACTGATCTGTTGAAAATTCCCATATTTCCCATACAGCAGCTGCTGATATTGCAAATATAATTGAAAATAATGCTGGAGCATAACTTTTACATATATCCATTCCTTTTCCATTAGTTATATGTAAAAATATTATAAATCCAATAGTTGAAGCTACAACTCCAGATAACAAATGTAAAATCTTATCATACATTGGTATTATTTCATAAAACTCAAAAATACTTCCTAAATACATAGAACCTACAATAAATATAAAAAGCAAATAAAAACTTACTCTAGATTTTTTCAAAAAAGTCCTTTTATAAACAAAATACATAAGCCATAATGTAACTGCCATTAATACAACTCTAAAAAGTTTATCTCCATTAAAAAATATAAAATCACATATTGCCGTAACAATAAGTACTACCATTGTAAATAAATTTATAATAAGAGCTTTGTCTTTACTCATTTTCATTTAAAGCACTCCTCTATTTAATATATTTTTTTTACTTTTTAATATAAGAGCACTAATTGCTCCAAATACTAATCCTCCCATATGTGCTGAGTTGTCTATATTACTTAATATTATACCAATTATTATATTTACAATAACAACTTGAGCTAAATTTATTATATATTCTTTTCCTATTTTATTTTTATTTCTAATTCCAAAAATAATCATTGCTCCAAACAATCCAAATATTGCTCCTGAAGCTCCAACACTTATTGAAGCAGGATTAAACATATAACTAAATATACTAGATCCTATAGCAGAAATTAAATATATAATAATATATTTAACCTTTCCAAAAGCATATTCTACTTCTGCTCCAATAATTTTTAATGCATACATATTAAATGTTATATGAAGCAATCCCCCATGTAAAAATGCACATGTTAAAAGTCTCCATACTTGTCCCCTATCAATTAATACATTTAATTTAGCTCCAAATGATAAAAGTGTTAAAGAATTTATATCTAATAAATTCTTTGATACAAGTGCAGTTATTAAATACATTAATACATTAATTCCTATTAATATATTTGTAATTAAACTATCTTTGTATTTAGTTTTTTTATTATTTTTAGTAAGACTATCAATAATATAAACAAGTGGTTTACAGCTATTATCGCTGTAAACTACTTGTTTTTTGTCTTTTGAATAAATTATTTTATTAAAACCTTTGTTAATAAATGATTCTGCTTCCTTTGTTGCATATATTACAACATTAAGTGATATTTTTTTAAAATAATTTTTTTCTAAAAACACCTTTGCTTCTTCATACTCAAAATCACAATCATTATATTTGCATACTATTACTGCATAAACAAAATCATTATTTTCAAGTATTGCCATCCACTTACTAGAATTTAAGTATTCACTATAATAATCTTTAATATAAAATCCAGAATTTTGGGTTAAATTCTCAAATAATCCCTTTTCTAATTTATTCATATTTATATTTCTTTCTCTAACATATCTAGCAATTCATTAAATCTATTTATTGTAGCTTCTAAAGGCTTAGATGTAGTCATATCTACTCCTGCCTTCTTTAAAATTTCTATTGGATAATCACTTCCTCCACTCTTTAAGAATCCAACATACTTTTCAACTGCATCTTTTTCACCATTTAAAATACTATTTGCAAATGCTGATGCAGCTGCATAACCAGTTGCATATTGATATACATAAAAATCACTATAAAAATGTGGAATTCTTGACCATTCAACATCAATATCTGAATCTACAACCATATCTGGTCCAAAATATTTAACATTTAACTCATGCCATTTTGCATTATAATCTTGTGCTGTTAGTGGAAGTCCCTTTTCAAAACTTTCATGCGTATATAATTCAAATTCAGCAAACATTAATTGTCTAAATACTGTAGTTCTTATTTGTTCTAATTCTTGATTTATTAAATAAAGCTTTTTCTTTTTATCAGTTTCTTTATTTATTAAATGATGGATTAATAATGCTTCATTTGTTGTTGATGCAACTTCTGCGCAAAATAAAGTATATCCTGCATAATAATAACTTTGTTCTTTTCTTGAATAATAAGAATGTATTGAATGACCCATTTCATGCACTAATGTTGATACATCATTAAGCTCATAATTATAGTTTAATAAAACATATGGCTTAGTATCATATCCTCCCCATGAATACGCTCCTCCACGCTTTCCTTTGTTTATATACTTATCTATCCATCCACCATTTATTCCACCTTGGAATATATCTAAATATTCTTTTCCTAATGGATTTAAACCTTCTACAGCCATTTCAACTGCTTTGTCAAATTCTACATGTTCCTTTGGAACTTCTATAACTGGAACATATAAATCATACATATGCATTTCTTCTAATCCTAAAAGTTTCTTTTTCAATTTAACATATCTATGAAGTGATGATAAATTATCATTTATGGTTTTAACTGCATTAGTATAAACTTCTGTTGGAATATCATTAGGCTTTAATGATGCTTCTAATGCACTATTATAATTTCTTATTTTTGCTCCAAAATTAAATACTTTTATTGAACTTGATAATGTTGTTGCTAATGTATTTTCAAATGATTTATATTCACCAAATAATCTTTCAAATGCTGCTTTTCTAACATTTCTATCTTTTGATTTTATAAATGAAGAATAATTTCCTTCTGTTAATTCAACTTCTTCTCCATCTTCATCCTTAATATTTCCAAACTTCATATCTGCATTTGTCATAATATTATGAATAGATGATGGAGCATCTAAACAATCTGATACTGCAGCTAATAATTCTTCTTCCTTTTTATCTAATACATGTGGCTTTTCTTTTAATATATTTTCTATCAAGAATTTATAAGGCTCTAATCCCTTATTTTCATTCATTAGCTTTTCAATAGTTCCATCAGGAAGTGCTAATATTTCTGGTACAACATATGCTGTATATGTTGCATATTCAGCCATATATGCATCTATCTTATTCATCATTGCTTGATATGTTGTATTACTAGTATCTTCATCACTTCTTAAATGTGCATATACATATATTTTTTCAGCTTTTCTTGAAATTTTTTCATTTACCTCAAAATATTCTTCTAATACTTTTGCATCTCCTAATTTTCCTTCAAAATTCTTTAATTTAGGAGCTTCTTCTTGTAATTCCTTATATTCCCTTTCCCATTCTTCATCACAAGAATAAATTTCATTTACAGCCCATTTATCCTTATCTTGAATTTCCCCTCTTTTCTTCAAAACCTTACTTTCCATATTAATTTACAACCTATCTTTATAGGCTTCTCCTTTCTATTTATATTCTTCTTCTTTACCTTCAATATCTTTAAAGGCCTTTTCCATTGCTTCTTCTATTAATTCTATACAAAGTGATAATTTCTCACTTATATATTCATGCTTATCTTCATATTTAAAACTTACTAAATATGTAGGATTATATTCATCCTCAACTTCTTCTATTTTAAATCCTTCTTCTTCAAATAACTCCAAGTTAAACATATCATATATTGCTGAATATTCCCATTCTTGAACATCTTTATTTGTATCGAACTTTATATAAACTGTATCTCCTTGAACATAAAAACCTTTTATATATTCCGCGCCTTCTGATACATTAAAGCTTCCTAATTCCTTAGTTACAAATCCTGTTTCATTATCCTTTTCCATTAATATTAAACTTGAATAATCCATTATTAATAATCTCCTTCTTTATCTTAATTGTAAAATTTATTTATTTTATATTAATTATAAGTTTGCTGTGCTAAATATACAATATTTCTTTACTTATTTACATATTATGGTAATATATAAATATATATTAAAACTATTTTTATGGAGGTTATTTTTATGAATACTACACATACATTAAAAAATAAAAATGTAATTAAATTAAACAATAGAAAAAATCGTATTCATCAAAGAAATAAAAAAATACTTATAACTTGTATTTTATTATTAACATTAATTATTATAGGAACCTCCTTAAAAAATATGTATGTATCTTTTAGATGTTCTAATTTTATTTATTCTTTGGATTATTATTTTACTCATTGGAAGGATAAAGACCTTAGACTTATAGAAGTAGAATCTTTTTCAGTTATATCTAAAAAAAATAATACTGTTGAAATAGAAGCATATGGTTTTACTTATAAAAAGCCATATGAAAAAACTTATTTAATTGGAACCTTTACTCAAGATTCTAAAGGACGTTGGCAAATGAAATCAGTTAAACAGAAGAGTTAGTTGCAAGTGACAAGTTGCAAGTGACAAGTTGCAAGTTTTAGGTAGAAATTCCCTAGGGAATTTCTTAAATTTATATTTTTTTAAAATTCAGCTCAAGCTGAATTTTTTCCTTAACTTGCCACTTGTCACTTGTCACTTATCACTTACTTTAAGGTTATTTTTCTAATAAATTATCAAACTCCCTACTTACGTTCCAAGTATGATAATTGTTTCCTTCTTTTATGTGATTTTCTATAAAATTTTGTAAATCTACTACTTCTTCAGTAAATTCATCTAATTCTAATTTTACAGTATCATCTTCTGTAAATTCAATATTAGTAATTTCTCCTTGCTCTATATCTTCACTACCATAGCGAAAAACTACTCCTAACTCTATTAACGTATCAAATTTTTCTTTTAATTCTTCAACTTTATCTTTTGTCATAAATTTGCTCCTTATACTATCACTTTTAATAATGTTATAGTGAAATTCGTTCCTTTTCCAATCTCACTTTCTACTGCTATACTACCATCATGTACTTCTATTATCTTTTTACTAAGTGATAATCCAATTCCTATACTTTTAGGATTTATTGAATTTTTCCCTTTATAAAACCTTTTAAATATATTTTTAATATCTGATTTTTCAATTCCTTCTCCATTATCACTTATTGTTATACTAATAGACATTGGTGTTTCTTCAAGCATAATTTTAATTTTACCATTTATATCAGTATGTTCTATAGCATTTTTTATTATATTGCTTAAACTTTCAGCAATCCATTTTTTATCATGAAAATAATATCCTTCATTATTAAGTATTAATTCTATGCTTTGATTTTTATCATTGGCACTTACCTTTAACGATTCTATAGCATATTTTATACTGTCACTAAGTGGTATCATTTCTTTATTATAACTTACTGCATTACTTTCTATTCTTGCATATTTAAGTAAAGTTGTTATAAGCCAATCCATTCTATCTAACTGTTCAGAAGTCATTTCTATAAATTTACTTTTTGTTTTACTATCCATATTTTCATGAATTTTTAATATATCATTATAAGCTATTAAAGCTAAAAGTGGTGTTTTTAACTGATGTGATATATCATTTATTATATCTTTTAAATTTATTTTTTCATTCTTTAGATCATTTAATGCATTTTCCAGTCTTTCTCCCATATGAGTAAATTTATTATAAAATACATAAAAGTCTCCCTCTTCAAACTTAAACTTACTAAAATTAAAATTTCCTTCAACCATTTCATCAGCTCTTTCACCTAACATTTTTATATTATTGAATATTGGTGAAATAATTTTAAAAATCAATATATTTATTACTTTGAACTACCTCGGGTACAAGACCACGAGGATTCTTTTAGCGTAGTCTGATATTTAAGTTTCCACTTGATGAATTAACAAGCCACCCTTATACGCTTGGGAGAGTCCAATTTCCCATTATCCCTCTTTAAGTTAATTAAGTCGGGAATACATTTTTCTGATTTTCTAAGTATGTTTAGACTTCCATTTATATCTGAATTTATAAGTCCATAACCACTTAGAAATAATCCTCTAACTATTCTTCTTGATTTGTTATAGTTCTTTTTTGTAATAGCTTCTAAGTCTAAAGCGCTACATCCACTTGTATAGCTTTCTTCTTGGAATTTAACTTCTATGCCTTGCAGTTTAGCTTTGTAGCTTATTAGCTCTGCTAAACGTTGTATAGGCACTTGAACAAAGTTCTTATTATAGTTCATATTTTGCTTTATTCTTTTTATATCTGCTCCACCAACTATTGCACCAACAGAACTAGTTAAAATCCTTAAAAGTGTTAGTTCTAACGAAATGTTTAAAGCATTTCCAAGTTTAAAGAAAAATAAGTTTTGGGGTAGTGGATTATGGAGCAAATGATATTATATCGGTACTGCTGGGGCAGTTAGTTCGGGGATAATTAAAAAATATATACAACACCCAAAATTAAAGTAATGGGCTTACAGCCTCGGGCATGAAGCCACGAGGTTTTACGCCCTAAATCTATAAAAAATACTCCCCATAATAATATTATAGTTAAATTAAAATTACTATAACTATCTTTAATAATAGGATTTTTTATTGAACTTAAATTTTCAGTATAATAATATTTATCTAAAATAGTATTTCCTATTGTATAATATTGCTCTATATTCCCTTTAGTTATTATTGGAACTATTTCTTCTTCAAGTTCAGAATTATTTGAAATTATTGCACCAACCAAAGCTGTATTTTGATTTATATATTTTTTATTTATCTCATTAAACCAATTATATGTTATAAAAATAAAAGTTGATAAAAATACTAAAAAGGTTAGAAAGCTAGTTACTATTCTAATAGTATTATGTTAAATTAATTATTTTTATATTGTTCTCTAGCTTCATTTAAATTTTTAGCATGAATTACATCAAATCCTTCTTGCTTTAATGTATATTCAATACCTAATGCTAATGGTAAATCATCTTCTACAAATAATATTTTTATCACCTTTAAAATTCCCCCCTTATCATAAAATAGGAGTAGAAATTTATTCTGCTCCTATAAACTAAAAACTATCTATTATATTATGACTCACTAACTTTACTTTATAAACTAAATTACTCAACATGCCTTATAGTTTCTACTAAGTTCATCTTTTTAAGCTTATTTAATGGTATCAATGAAGCTATAAGAACTACAAATAAATTAATTAAAAATCCTATTACAAATGGTTGCCAATATATTTTATTTGAAATTGTGAATCCATAAGATACAACTCTAACACTTAATAAAACTAATGGTATTTTAATTTTTTCATTTTCAGTATTACCCTTAATAAAACTTATAGGTGAAACTTTTCCAGCTTTTTTTGCTAGTCCATATGTTGCCATAAATATTGTTGTCATTCCTAAAATCAAGGGAAATAAAATTACACTTAAATGAAATCTTATAATTAATTGACCTGTTCCAAGAAGGTTTGTAATTTTAATATTCATTATCTTAACAGTTGTCCAAACTCCTATAAATCCAAATATTATTCCAAAAGGTATTGATAATAAGCACATTATTAATATCATGAGTGATTAAAATTAATGTTTGATTATATTTTTTTGCACAATATTTTAATAACTCTAATACTTCCTTTGAATTTTTTGAATCAAGATTTCCAGTTGGTTCATCTGCTAAAATAATTGATGGTTTATTTGCTAAGGCCCTTCCTATAGAAACTCTTTGCTGTTGTCCTCCTGATAACTGCGATGGATAATTATTTTTTCTTTCTTCTAATCCTAATATCCTTAAAAGTTCATTCATATATTTCTTATCTATTTTTTCATTATCTAAAAGTACTGTCATTTCAATATTTTCTTGTGCTGTTAAAACTGGTATTAAATTAAAAAATTGAAATATAAATCCTAACTTTCTTCTTCTTAAAATTGATAACTCTTTTTCCTTTAACTTATAAATATTTTTTCCATCTATTATAACTTCTCCTGAACTTGGAATATCTGCCCCTCCAATTAAATGTAATAATGTACTTTTTCCAGAACCAGATTGTCCAACTATTGCTACAAATTCACCTTGTTCTATATTTAAGTTTATATTTTTTAAAGCTTTAACTTCCGCTTCTCCACTACCATATATTTTATTTAAATTTTTTTACTTCTATTAATGTCATTTTAAAATTCCCACTTCTTTCATCTTTATTATAATCCTAGTATAAATTTATATTAAATGCTCTATTTTAAATAAGGATTGATGCCATAAACTATTGAAAATACTATATTAAAGCTTTGCCCTATTTTAAAATAGATAAATCTTAAATTATATATTCAAAATCTAATATCATCCCTATGCTAAAACAGAGCCATATAAAAAATAAAGCAAACATTAAGCTTGCTTTATTTTTTATAATATCTTTTTAATTTTAATTAATTAGTATATAATTATTTTCTTGGATTTTCAAATGAAGGTGCAGTTGGATTTGGTGGTTCATGTGAAGGCCCAGGTGTTGATAAATCAAAGTATAACTTAGAATCTTCTGTAACTCCAAAGTCCTTATTAGAACCACTTTTTTGAACTTTATTTAAAGCTTCTCTAAATAATGCATTATGTGCTTCTTCTCTGTTAAGTAAGAAATCTATTGTTGCTTTAACTTCCTTATCATCTATTTGCCTATACAGATATTCATAAACAACTTTAGCCCTTTGTTCTGATGCAATATTAGATAATAAGTCAGCAACTAAATCTCCCGTAACAGTTACATAATCAGCTGTCCAAGGTGCTCCTGATGAATTTATTAAAACAGGTGATAACCCACATTGTACATGGGTTTGAATTTCACCATTAAATACATCATTATTATTAACATCATGCCCATTTAATAAATTAATAGTTTGCGCAACCATTTCCATATGACTTAACTCTTCTGCTCCAATATCTAAAAATAAATCTTTTATTTCAGGATCTTTTATTCTAAAACTTTGAGAAATATATTGCATTGCTGCCTTAAGCTCTCCATTTCCACCTCCTAGTTGCTCTTGCATTAATACTGCATATTGAGGATTAGGTTTTTCAACCTTTACTTCATGTAATAACCGCTTTTTATGTTCAAACATTTTATCATTCCTCCAAATAATAAATTTATATAATTTATTATTTAAAAACTTAATATATATTATTCATTTCTATTTTTATTTTTTTAAAATTATTGTATATCTTTGATTTTGATATCTAAGTGATGCACTTAGTTCACCATCTGGTCCACCATATTGAGACATTAAATTTTCTTTATTATTTAAACCTTTCACCTCATACCTTATTCTCAATTACATAATATGTAGTTATTATACATAAGTTATAAATTACACAAAAAATACAAGTAAAATCAAATTTAACTTGTATTTTATCTTTCATATAATTATTTTTTGAAATTTAATAATATAGACATATTTATATAATAATTATTTTATTATATATTCAACTTTTCCCGATACTACATTTATCAAATCATTAGGATTTATTTTTATTTGATATCCAATTTTTCCAGCACTAACAATAATAAAATCTAATCCCTTACAACTTTCATGTATAAAAGTTTTATATTCTTTCTTTTGACCTATTGGTGAACACCCACCACGAATATATCCAGTATACTTCATAATATCATTAACATTAATCATTTCTACTTTTTTCTCACCAGTTAATAAAGCAACTTTTTTTAAATTTAATTCTTTTGCTACTGGAATAACAAAAACATATATTTCTCTGCTCAAACCTTGTACTACTAAAGTCTTAAATACATTATCCTCACATATACCAATTTTATGTGCTACCGATACCCCATCAATTTTTCCATCTTTACTTTCATAACTAATAATTTCATAATTTATTTTCTTTAAATCTAATATTCTCATTGCATTTGTTTTTACAATCTTTTCTTTAGACATATTTATCACACTCCTATCCCAAATTATAATATTATTTCATATAAATTTATACAAATCAATTTTATTTATATATCTACTATTTATAATCATCAAAATAAATATTATTATAAAATAAATAACTAAAATTTTAATAATAAGAAAGGATGATTAAAATATGAAATATGAAATATTATTATTTGATATTGACAATACACTTCTTGACTTTGATTGTAATGAATTTGAATCATTTAAAAACACTATGTTAGACAAAGGTATAGAGTATACCTTAGAATTATATAATAATTATAAAGAAATTAATCATGAAATGTGGAAAGCTGTTGAACGTGAAGAACTTACAATTAATGATGTAATAAATACAAGATTTTCAAGGCTTATGAATTTATACAACAAAACTGTTGATGGACAAGATTTTGAAAAAACCTATCGCTCATATTTAAATAAAGGAATACAAAAGATGCCATATGTTGATGAAACACTTGCAGAACTTAATAAAAAATATAAACTATATATTATAACTAATGGAGTAGCTAAAACACAAACTCATAGAATGAAAAACTCTGGATTAGACAAATATTTTGAAAAAAGCTTTATATCAGAAGAAATAGGATCAAACAAACCTTCTAAATTATTTTTTAACTTTGTAAAAACAAATATAGATAACTTTGATTCTTCTAAAGCACTTGTTATAGGAGATTCTCTCACATCTGATATAAAGGGTGGAAATGATTCAAAAATTGATACATGTTGGATATGTAAAGAAGGCACTATAAATAATAGTGATATAAAACCAAAATATATAATACACTCACTTAAAGATTTATTTAATATATTAGAAATTTAATAAAGTTTTACATAGTATAAATACTTTATAACTAAAACAAAGGGGATGTCGCATTAAGAATAAATACTACAATATATTGTGTTGATTTTTATTTTTTAAAAGAATATATTGTGTATAAAATTTTTAGTGCGACATCCCCTATTTCATTTAATCTAAAAACTATATTTTCAACAAAATTTACGCTGATATAACTTTATCTTCTTTTGAAATACTATTACCTTTTTTCTTATTAATAATATAATCAACAAGTATAGCTATAGCTCCATCACCTGTAACATTAGTTGCAGTACCAAAACTATCTTGTGCTGCATGTAATGCAATCATAATTGGTTTTTCTATTGCCCCAAATCCAAGCATTGATTCTAAAAGTCCAAGTGCAGCCATTACACCACCTCCTGGAACTCCTGGAGCCGCTACCATTGTTACACCTAACATAAATATAAATGGCATTATCATCCCAAATGTAGGAGTTTGTCCATTCATATACATAACTGCCATAGAAGTAAGAACTAAAGTAATAGTATCTCCTGCTAAATGTATTGTTGCACCTAAAGGTACAACAAAATCTAAAACTTCTTCATTAACATCATTTTTTTTAACACATTGTAATGTTACTGGTATTGTAGCAGCTGAAGATTGTGTTCCAACCGCAGTCATATATGCTGGTATCATATTTTTTATTAATTTAAATGGATTTTGTTTTTTAATTGCTCCTGCAATACAGTATTGAATACATATATAAGTTAATTGTAATGCAAATAGTAAAACATATACTATTCCAAAAGATTTTAATGTATTAAAAATTTCTCCACTATAACTTAATTTTGCAAAAACACATCCAATATATATAGGTACTAATGGAATTAAAACATTAGTTACTATCATTAAAACTATTTGATTAAATTCTTCAGAAACCTTTAGCATAGCACTATTTTTTATTTTAGATAAACCTATTCCTAAAACAAAAGCTAATACTAATGCAGACATAACACCCATTATTGCTGGAATTTCAATATTAAAATAAGGTTCTACTGTTTGTCCACCTTCACTTAATGCTACATTTCCACTTATTAATTTAGGAAGAAGTCCTGAACCAATTAAATATGCTAAAAGTCCTGCTAGTAATGTAGATATATAAGCAATTATTGTAGTTATTATAAGTCCCTTTCCTGATTTACTTCCTAATGATGCTATACCAGGAACTATAAATCCAATTATTATTAATGGAATTACAAAAGATAAAAAATTACTAAATAATCCACTAAAGGTTGCTAATATTTTAATTGGAAATTGAATATTATTTACCCCACATATTAATCCAATTCCTATTCCTAATATTAAAAATAAAAATATTTTTGTAATTAAAGCTAACTTTTTCATAATTTTCTCCCTTTATTTGTCCTCTAATAAAATACAAACGTCTTTCTCTCGTAATCAATATAACTTATAATTTACATATTGTCAAATTATTTTAGAGTAAAAAATTATGTAATTTTATCAAGTTATTGTTTAATATGGGTTTTAATTTTAAAAAAATATCATTTTAATTGCAAAAATAATTAATGTTACTCCACCAAAAAAATCAGCATACTTAGAAATAAATTCTACCTTTCTTATATATCTACATAAAAAAAATGCAAAAGTACATAATATTAAAGTTATAAATCCAACAATTGAACATTCAAAAATTATTCGTATTATACTGCTGATATAACCAAATCCTGTAAAACCAATTACAAATGCATCTATACTTACTGAAACTCCTAATATTAACGCTACTCCTTTTTTTAATAACATTCTTTCGTCATTTTCCTTATTTTCAAATCCATCACTTATCATTAATATTCCTACAATAGCTATAGCAATTCCTCCAATAACATTTGGTATTGCTGTAATATATGTTTCAAATAAATTTCCACTTATTTTCCCTAAAAAAAAGAATAAAAATTGAAAAAAAGCAAACGATATAATAAATTCTATTTTATTCTTTTTATTTATAGCTGAATTTACGCCTATACTTATACTTACACCTACAGCATCCATAGCTAATGCAACACCAACTATAATTATATCTTTAAGATTCATTTTCCCCTCCTGCTTCAAGTATTTATATAATTTTATTAAGTGTGCTTTAAAGCTATGCTACATATTGTAAAATTTATTTTTTTATCTTTCATTTTGTTGGCTTTTGTTGTATAGTATATATTGTATTTACTAACGAACGAAATAGTATATCATATTAACCCTTAAGAATAAGGATTTAATGTACATTTATTATTAATACGTAACTTAATTAAATTTAACTTAAAGGAGATTATTTTAATGAGTAATTGCATTATAGCACAATCAGGCGGCCCTACATCTGTAATTAATTCTAGTGTTGTTGGATTATTAGAAGCAAATAAAACTTTAGGAAGTTTTAATAAAGTTTTTGCTGGTTTAAATGGAATTGAAGGTATATTAAATGGTAATATAATCGAACTTTCTTCAATTTCACAAGAAGAAATAAATAACTTTAAATATACTCCATCATCTGGCTTAGGATCTTGCAGATACAAAATGAAAAAACTTGAAGAATCAACTGAAGAATATGATAAGTTATTAGAAATATTAAAAGCTAATGATATTAAAGCCTTCTTTTATGTTGGTGGAAATGATTCAATGGATACTACTGCAAAGTTAAGTGCTTATGCAAAAAAAACTGGAATAGATGTTAAATTTATAGGAATACCAAAAACTATAGATAATGATTTAATGTATACTGATCATACACCGGGTTTTGGAAGTGCAGCAAAATTTATTGCTACTTCTGTATTAGAAACTTATTTAGATTCATCTGTTTACATAAACAATGGAATCTTTATATTAGAAACCATGGGACGTGATACTGGTTGGTTAGCTTCTGCTGCTGCATTAGCTAAATTAAATGGTAAACAAGTTGCTGATTTTATTTACTTACCTGAAACAGCATTTGATATTGATAAATTTTTAGTAGATGTTAAAAATAAATTTGAAGAACAAAACCAAGTTTATATAGTTGTTTCTGAAGGAATAAGAAATGCTGAAGGTAAATTTATTGCTGAAGCTCATGCACAAGCTCACGATAAATTTGGACATGCGCAATTAGGTGGTGTAGGTAACTTCCTAAAGAACCTAATAATTTCTTCTGGAATCACTAGTAGAGTAAAATCTTTAGAACTTGGCGTATTACAAAGATGTGCAATGCACTGTGCTTCTAACATTGATATAGAAGAAGCATATGAAGTTGGATATGAAGCATTAAAGCAAGCTTCTCTTGGCAAATGTGGTTACATGATTGGTATTAAACGTGAAAGTAACTCTCCATATAAATCATCATATTTCTTAATAGAAGCAGATAAAATTGCAAATAATGTTAAATACTTCCCAACAGAATGGATAAATAAAGAAGGAAACAATATAAAACCTGAAGCTCTTGAATACTTAACTCCTTTAATTTCTTCAGTTCCTTCAGTTATTTCATCAGTTGCAATGCCTTCATTTAAGGTGTTTAATAAACAATTTAATTAGTGGCAAATTTCAAGTGACAAGTTTCAAGTTAAGGTAAAAATTCAGCATTAGCTGAATTTAAAAAAATACATTCTTAGAAATTCCTTAACTTGCCACTTGTCACTTGCCACTCTTAACTCTCTTGCTACTTGCCACTCTTAACTATCTTGCGTATCTTCTACATAAAAGCTCAACTGTTTCTAAAAATATATTTGCTTCTTTTTTACTATTATATATTCCTAAGCTTACTCTAACTAATCCAGGTATTCCATTTTTATTTATATATTCTTGAAGTTGATTATTAGGTATTCCTAATACTCTTCTTGTATATGGATGAGAACAAAATCCTCCTTGCCTTACCCCTATTGCCTTAATTTCTGATAGTTTTTCTCCAACTTCATAATATTTCATACCATCAATAGTAAATACCAATATTCCAAGCCTATCATCTATACAATCATTATCAGCATATAATTTTACTCTATTTAATTCCTTAAGTCCGTTAATTAAATATTGCAATAATTCCTTTTCATTTTTTTCTATTCTTTCAAATCCTATCTTTTCAATTTCTTTCATTGCTTCCATAATAGCTACCGCACCAAATAAATTTGGTGTTCCTGCTTCATTTTTTTCTGGAGTATTAAGCCATAACTGATTATTATCTATTACATATTCAACAGTTCCTCCACCTTTTGTATCTGGTAAATTATTGTTAAAATCCTCCCTTAAACCAATAATTGCTCCACTTCCAAATGGTGCATATATCTTATGTCCAGAAAAAACTAGAAAATCTATATTTTCTAAGCTATCTTTTTTATACATATATATTTTTTTATGAGGTACTAATTGTGCTCCATCAACTATTATTTTTCCTCCATATTTATGAATCAATCCTGAAATTTTTCTTATATCATTAATATAACCAGTAACATTTGATGCTCCTGTTATTGTTATATACTTTACTTTTTCTTTATATCTTTCTATTAATTCTTCAATTTCATTTATATTTATTCTTCCATCTTCATTAACTTCTACATACTTCAAATCACATTTATTTCTCCATGGTAAATCATTTGAATGATGTTCCATTCTAGTTGTAATTACTATATCCTCTTTATTATTAATTAATATATTAGATAATTTATTTAATCCATCTGTAGTGTTTCCAACAAAAATGGCAGTATAAATTTCTTCTGGCGCATTAAAATACTTTAAAATATATCTTCTACACTCTTCATATAAATCACTACAATATTGTGATTTCTGACCATCACCTCTTGCAATTGATCCATAATATTCAGTAGTTTCTAAAACTCTTTTTACAACTCTTTTAAAAGGCGGAGTGGTAGCTGCATTATCAAAATTTATAGGAACAATTCGTCCTTTCCCATTTATATTAACCTTTTTATCCAACCCTACAAATAGTTTTCTTAAATCATCTATACTATCTCTATGCATAATAATCCCCTCCAGTATAATATATTCCTTGCAATATCTATTGTTACATTGATTTCCTTAACTCATTCACTTGTAATATATCCTCTATAATACTCATATTCTATAAAGTAACATATGTGTTTAAAACACATATATTGTTAATAAATTTATTTTTTGGAGGGAAATAATGAATTCAAAAAAAGCTACTATAGATAATGATGATTTAAAATTTATACCTTTAAATATTGATTCTTCTCTTTCACCAAATGGTTCAAAATTTCCAATACTTTATAACTTAGATGGATTATCCCTTTCAGGAATATTGGGCTCTATTTCCTTAGAACTTCCAAACTTAAATGTTAGCCCTATTCCATTAGAAATGGTTGATTCTATTACTCCTGTAATGGCACCACTTATGCCTTACCCTAAAAATACACCTAATTTAAATAATGATAATTCACTATACAATAACAATTCAAAAAACACTACACCATCTGAAGAAACCTCTAATAATAAATCTTTAGAATTAGAATATCCAGATGAATTAAATAATAATTTACTTCATTCATATAATGAACCAACTATAAAAACAAGATACTTAAATGATTCTGTTAATGCTGTTGATGTCTTAAGAAATTTTGATCTTTCTTTAGATTATTCTATTAATGAATCACGTAAAAATAGTTGTACTGAAGAAGAAGTAAATAATATTTTTTCTAAAATTGAAAATGATCATTCTGGAATATTAGCTACAATGAAAGCTTATAGAATTCCTTATCCAATTGCTAAAATATTAATAAAAAAAATTATTAAAATTTCTCTAGATAATTGTAATAAGTAGGTGAATTTTTATGGAATTATCCAGCAAGTATCTCCCTAGAGTTAACACTAATGCAAGAATTATCCACGCTAATCCAACATCATCCAATGTTGATATTTATGCAAACGGTTCATTATTAACAAGTAATATTTCCTTTGGAAAGATATCTAAGTATATTACATTAACTCCAGGAGAATATGAATTTCAGCTTTATTTAACTGGAACTTATGATAAACCAATTTTAACTCAAACCCTTGAATTAATTGCTAATACAAATTATACAATATCATTTGTTACATTATCTAATAACTTATTTTTATTTAAATTAAGGGATGATAATATACCTATACAAAAGACACAAGCATTTTTAAGATTTATAAACTTATCTAATAATTCACCATTACTAAGCTTGTCTTTGCCTAATAATTCTGTATTATTTAATAGTGTTGAATATTTAGAAACTACAAGTTATTATCCACTTTCCCCTGGAATATATAATTTTAAAGTATTAGTTGGCACTTCTCAGCTTACTGCAAAATATATTAAAAATATTACTTTAGATGGTGGAAAATTTTATACTATTTATATAATTGGAGTTTTTGCTTGTAAACCTATTATGGGTTATTTATTTGTTGATGACTTAATTTAAAGGAGTTGTTTCTTAGCAGCTCTTTTTTAGGTTTGATATAGATTTGCTATAATAGTATAATTAAACTGAAAAACTTTTTTATGACAAATGTGCAAATTTAATTTTAAATTTCACTTACGAAGCTTCACTATAACGGAGGAAATTATGATAATACTAAGTTGTAAAGATATATGTAAAAGCTATGGAATTAGAGATGTACTTAAAAACATTACTTTTTCCATTAATGAAGGAGATAAAGTTGGAATTATTGGTGCTAATGGTGAGGGAAAATCTACACTTTTTAAAATAATAACAAAAGAACTATCCCAAGATTCTGGTGAAGTATTTATAGATAAAAATAAAACACTAGGTTATTTATCACAAAATTTAGCATTAAATTCAGAAAAAAACATTTATGAAGAGGCTCTTTCTGTTTTTGATGAATTATTAAATATAGAATCAAAGCTTTCATCTTTAGAAATAAAAATGAGTGAACCTTATGATGAAAAAAAGGCTTATTATCATGAAAAACTTATTAAAGATTATACAACACTTCAAGATTTATATTCTCATAAAGGTGGATATGTGTATAAAGGAGAAATTTCAAGAGTATTGAAAGGCCTTGGTTTTACTGAAAATGATTTTTATAAATCTATCAATACATTAAGTGGTGGACAAAAAACAAGGGTTGCTTTATGTAAATTATTATTACGTAAACCAGATATTATATTACTTGATGAGCCAACTAACCACTTAGATTTAGAAGCTATAAGTTGGTTAGAAGATTATATGAAAAATTATAAGGGAACTGTTTTAGTAATATCTCACGATAGATTTTTCTTAGATTCTGTTACTAATAATACTTTTGAAGTAATTGGTGGTAAAGTAGAATGCTATAATGTTCCTTATACTAAATTTATAGATTTAAGAAAAAAGAATTATGAAACAAAATTAAAAGCTTATAATCTTCAACAAGCTGAAATTAAAAGACAAGAAGCAATTATTGAAAAATTCCGCTCATTTAATAGAGAAAAAAGTATACGAGCTGCTGAAAGTAGAGAAAAGGTTCTTGAAAAAATGGAGAAAATAGAAGCTCCAACTCATGCAAAAGAAGCTTCTAAAATTAAATTTGAAGCTTCAGTAAAAAGCGGTTATGATGTGCTTCATATAGAAAATGTGGCTAAATCTTATGGAGATAAATCATTATTTTCAAACTTAAATTTAGATTTAAAGCGTGGAGAAAAGGTAGCTTTAATTGGAGAAAATGGTCGTGGTAAAACTACATTATTTAAAATAATAATGGATAAGGTGGAAGCTGATAAAGGTGTAAAAGTATTAGGTACTAATGTTAACGTTGGATACTATGATCAAGAGCAATCTGACTTAAATTTAGATAAGACTATTATAGATGAAGTATGGGATGACTTTCCTAATTTAACAACTTCCAAACTTAGAAGCTATCTTGCTTCATTCTTATTTACTGGTGATGATGTATTTAAAGTAATAAATACTCTTAGTGGTGGAGAAAAATGTAGAATCAATTTATTAAAACTAATTCTTTCAAAATCTAATTTATTATTATTAGACGAACCTACTAACCATCTTGATATTATATCTAGAGAAGCCTTAGAAGATGCTATTTTAGAATATGATGGTACATTAATGGTAATATCCCATGATAGATATTTCTTAAATAAAGTAATTAGTCGTATATTAGAATTAAAAGAAGATGGTGTATCTGAATATTTAGGTAATTATAGTTACTACCAAGAAAAAAAGCTTAATCCAAGTAGATTTGAAAGTTATGAAGAATTAGCAAATGGAAAAACAAAGACTCAACTTAAGGATGAAAAGAAAAAGAAAAGAGAAGCTGAAAAAGAAGCTAAAGCTATACAATTAAAAATTAAAAATCTTGAAAAAACAATTTCTGAAAAAGAAGATGAATTAAATAATTTACAAGAACAGCTTTGCTTAGAATCTATATATTCTAATCCTTCTGAAAGTCAAAGGGTTAATAATGAAATTAAATCATTAGAACAGCTAATTGCTAATTTATATGATGAATGGGAATCATTAGCTTAATAAATAAATTGGCTGTTGCACTAAATTACTTAGTGCAACAGCCAATTTCTTATTAAGCTGATTTAGCTAAATTTTTTAAATCTTTTTCTTTATCTAAGCTATTAAATATAACTTTTCTTATCATGTCTACTGGAATTATTGTAAATGCCATAGCTATTATAACAAGCCAATTCTTTACTGTAATTGGAGTACAACTAAATAATTCTCCTCCAACTAAAGTTAATGCAGCTTGAACTATTACTATAACACCCATAACCTTTAAGAAACTCATATTTTCCTTAATATGTTCAAAAATATTTATAGTATTGCTTCTTACATTAAATCCATTAAATACTGCACAAAGTACAAACATTGAAAAATATGCTGTCATATGTTCTTCTGTATTTGCAAACATATTTATAAAGAATGGTGCCTTTAAGAATGCAAAGCTTAATACTGCAACCCATGCTCCAGCAAAAAGAATTTGATTCATCATTTTAGCTGAAACAATACTTTGAGTTCTAGACTTAGGTTTTTCAAGCATATACTTTTTAAGTGCTGGTTCAGATCCTAAAGCTAATGCACCAAGACCATCCATAACTAAATTAATCCATAATATATGAGTTATTTTTAATGGCTCTTCGATTCCAAAGAAAGGAGCTATAGCACAAACTGCAACTGCACCAACATTAATTGTTAATTGGAATTTTATAAACTTTAATATATTATTATAAATTGTTCTTCCATATAATATTGCATTTTCAATAGATTTAAAGTTATCATCTAAGATAACAATTGCACCAGCTTCTTTTGCTACATCAGTACCACTACCCATTGCAAACCCAACATCTGCTCTCTTTAATGCAGGAGCATCATTAACACCATCACCAGTCATACCACATACAAGGTTTAACTCTTGTGCAAGTTTTACCATTCTTGATTTATCTGTAGGTAATGCTCTAGCAATAACTTTTAAATTAGGTAAAATTGCTTTAACTTCTTTATCTGACATTTTATTTAATTCTTCTGATGTTAATGCAACATCTGATTTAGAATTTAATAATCCAGCTTCTTTTGCAATTGCAACAGCAGTTTCCTTTCTGTCACCAGTTATCATTACTACTTGTACACCGGCATTTTGAACTTCCTTTATTGCTTGTTTAGCTTCTGGTCTAACATCATCACGAATTCCAACAAATCCTACCATTACTAAATCATCTGGTAATGTATCTTCTATTAATTCACTTTCACTATAAGCAAATGATAATACTCTCATTGCTCTTTCTGCTAATCTATCTATCTTATCGTTAATTTTCTTTTTATCAATAGCTACAACATTTCCATTTTCATCTAACATCTTAGTAGCTTTTGTAAGTAATCTTTCTGGTGCTCCCTTATATACAGTTTTACCATTTAATTGGCTTGCAGAATATTTATTTGCAGAATTAAATCCTTGTGATTTTTCTACCTTTAAATCTTCTAATTTATTCATTTCTGCTTGAGTTAAAAAGTTTAATAATGCTTTATCTGTAGCATTTCCTCCAATAACTTTTCCATTTGCATCAAACATTGAGCCTGTATTTTTTCCAATGCATAAAGCCATCATTTCTTTAATCTTTGATCCATCTTTATAACTATCCTTTAAGTTACCATCAAAAAATTCTACAACTTCTAATTCACCTTTAGTTATTGTTCCTGTCTTATCTGAAAATAATATATTTAATGAACCTGCAGTTTCAATTCCTATTGGCTTTCTAACAAGTACATTGTTTTGAAGCATCTTTGCAGTATTTCTCATTAAAACAATTGCTATCATAAGAGGAAGTCCTTCTGGAACAGCCATAACTACTATAACAACAGCAAGCATAATAGCTTCTAATACATCTTTAAATACCATTACTCCACCATTTGCAAAGTAATCAGCAAATCCTCCAGCTATAACCACCTTATGAGCTAATAATGCTAAAGCAATAACTACTGAACCAATATATCCAAACATAGAAATTTGAGATGCTAATTTAGCAAGCTTTACCTTTAATGGGCTTTCTACTTCATCATCAGCCATATCTTCAGCCATTGCACCCATCATTGTCTTCATTCCAACCTTAGTAATTTCCATTATCCCTTCGCCATTAAATACAACAGCACCTCTAAATAATGAATGTGCATCAACAAAAGTATCCCCTGTTACATCAGCTGTCATAGCCAATTCTTTATAAGCCTTAAAATCACTTACAGCAACTTTTCTGCATTCTTCAGCTTCTCCATTAAGTGCTGAATTATCAACTCTTAATTCACCTTGATAAAGATATCCATCAGCTGGAATTTTATCACCACTTTGAAGAATTACTAAATCACCAACAACTAATTCATTAATTTCTACTTCTACAACCTTTCCATCCCTATGTACCTTACATACCTCTTTTTTGGTTGAATCTTTTAATTTTCTATATTCATTATCACTTGCAATTTCAGTTTTTGCCGAAATTCCAGTAACAAGTAACACAGAAATTACTATACCAATAATTTCTCCAAACTCTGCATATCCCATAACTGCCATAATAGCCATAATTGCAGCAATTACAAGTAATAACTTTATCATTGGATCATCAAATGCCCCTTTAAACTTGTCCCAAAATGTTTCTTGTTCAGCTTCATGAATTATATTATCTCCATGTAACTTCCTACTTTGTTCTACTTGGTCTTTATTAAGTCCCTTAATCATTACATCCTCCTTATAACGCAAACTTATATATCATATATTTTATATTAACATTTATTATAATATTATTTTTTAAAATATACATGCAAAAGTTAAATTAACTTTTGCATGTATATCTTGCTTATTTTAATATTTATTATTGATATAAAGCTAAAACACCATTTAAATCAGCAATTTTTCCTTCTCCAATAGCTTTAAATTGCCATTCTGAACCTTTTCTATTAAGTTCAGCAAAAATTACAGATGTAGCTGTAGATCCATTTTCTTTTAAATTAAATCTACAAATTTCTCTTTTATTATTTTCTAAATCTACTAATCTTACATATGAATTTTCAACCATTCCAAATGTTTGTCTTTTTGCCTGAGCCTCATGTATAGTAACAACAAAAACTATTTTTGCTATATTAGGATTAATTTCTTCTAAATTTATGTTTATAACTTCATCATCACCTTCACCAGCTCCTGTTCTATTATCTCCAGCTAACGAAATTCCCTGACTCTCTTTATTATTAAAAAATATAATATTTGATACTGTATTAAACTTATTATTAGAATCTAATAAAAATGCTGCTATATCTAAATCATAATCTAAACCATTATTTGCAATATCCCATCCAGCTCCAAGGCTTACTTTCTTTAATCCAGGATTTCTTTTTGTTAAATCTAAAATATCATTTTTATTTAAATTTAAAATTCCCGCTGATTGATTAGAAATACTTGAATTTCCATTTAAATTTTCAAATCCTGCACCTAAATTAATTCCCATTTATTCCACTCCTATTTGTACATATTTGCTAATGAAGAAACTGTTGCATGTAATAATTCTCCCTTAGCCTTAAATTGCCAACTTCCATTATTTCTTTCTAATTCGGCAAAAAGTAATGCTGTGTTATCTCCACCATCTTCTGATAGATTATATCTACAAATTTCTTTATCTCCATTATCTTCATTTAATAATCTTATATATGCATTTTTTACCTTAGAAAAACTTTGTTTTCTTTTAACTGCATTATAAATATTTAAAGCAAATACAACTTTGCTACAATTAGCAGGAAGCTTTTCTAAATCAACAGATATTTTTTCATCATCTCCATCTCCTGCTCCTGTTCTATTATCTCCATGAAGATATATTCCTGGACCATTTAAATTACCAAAATAAATTACTCCCCTATTTATCATTTTATCATTTTCATTTAATAATATAGCAATTAAATCTAAATCATAATCTGTACCTAATCCAAAGAAACCTTTTTTAGCAACATCCCAACCAGCTGCTAAAACAACATGCTTCAATCCTGGCTCAGCCTTTCTTAAGTCTAAAATATCATTTTTTTTCAAATTTAAAATTCCTGTCATAACTTCTCCTTTTTATTAGTTTCAAGTGGCAAGTTTAGGTATAAATTCAGCTTTTCTTAATTTAATAAATATATTTTCAGAAACTCCCTAAGGAGTTTCCTCCCTAACTTATCACTTGCCACTTATATCCTTTCTCTTTCCTACATATAAATTCCTAGTATTCCATTTAAATCAGCAATTTTTCCTTCTCCAATAGCTTTAAATTGCCATTCTCCATTTTGTTTATATAATTCAGAAAAAATTACTGAAGTCACTGTTGAGCCATTTTCCTTTAAATTAAATCTACAAATTTCTCTTTCATTATTTTCTTCATCTAATAATCTTACATATGAATTTTCAACCATTCCAAATGTTTGTCTCTTTACTTGAGCCTCATGAATAGTAACTACAAAGACTATTTTTTGAACATGTGCTGGAATAGATTCTAAGTCTATTCTTATTCTTTCATCATCACCTTCACCAGCTCCTGTTCTATTGTCACCTTCTAAGTAAATTCCTTGTCCTTGCATATTATTAAAAAATATAACATCATCTGGTATGTTTTGAACTTTTCCATTAGCATTTAATAAAAATGCTGCTATATCTAAATCAAAGTCTTGTCCACCACTTGCTACATCCCATCCTGCTCCTAATATTACCTTTTTAAGTCCTGGATTTTTTTTAGCTAAATTTAATATATCATTCTTTTTTAAATTTAAAGCATTAACATTGTTGCCATTGCTTGCTCCCATATTAATATTATTCATCATTGTTCCTAAATTAATTCCCATATTCAACTCCTGCGCCTTTTAAATATTATTTATAATTATCTTATACGATAAATTATACCACTTAATAAATTCTTTCGCAACCCTTTTTATGGTTAATAATATTTTCGTTAATGCTATAAAAATAAAATTTTATATTATTTTTACCAAAAGCTGATTATTATCAACTTTTATTTTAAATTTAAATAATTTATTTTTATAATTTAGCTGTATTTTTTTTCATCGTACTCTTAATTCTTTCAAGCTTAGCTGAATTTTCAATTCTTTGTACTTTATTAGCTTCTTGAATTGCTTTTGTATCTTCAATTCCCTTCATTATTGTTTCAAAAGATTTTTCTAATGTAGATATTGAAACTGAACTTCCTGATGCCATTTTTGCAATTTCAACTGATTGTCTAGCTGTATTTTGGGCATTTCTCATAATAAGTTCATTTGTTTTGTCATCTAACTGTTTAATTGATTTTGCTTGAATTTCTTGTCTTTTTAATATAACTGCTTGTGCTAAACATTGCTTAAATATAGGTAATGTTATTATAAATGAAGAATTAATTTTTCTCATTAAATTAAAGTTTGACATTTGAATAGTTTGAATCATTGGTGCTGATTGAATTGCTACATTTTCAGCAATTTGTAAATCATAAACTCTTTGAGATAACATTTCTTTGCTTATTTCAAGCTTTTGCAACATCATTTGTTTCTCTTCTTGTCCAAGAGAATTGTTCATTGATATTTGATATATGTATGCTTCTATTTCTTCTAATGCTAATTCTCCTGCAACAATATACTTTTCTAACAATTGATAGTAATGTAAATTTGCATCATATAGTTTTTTCAAATTAGCATTAGATTCTCTTATATCATTTTCATATTTTTTTAATAATACATATACTTTTTCAACTTCATATCCCATAGTGTCATATTTTTGAAATAACTTTGCAACACTATTTCCTACGCCTTTCATAAATTTAGATAGCATAGATTGTTTTTCTGAACCATCTAATTCCTTGATATCAAACTTATCCATTATTTTAGTTAAGTTAACTAACATTTCGCTTGCTTCTTCTGCTTTTACTGCTTTCATTGAATTTAATAGCTCATCTGAAACTTTTGAAATTTGTTCACTTGCGCCTTGTCCAAACATCACTATTGAATTTGGATTTTGAATTTCAACTTCACTTGTTAAATCTTGAACTTCCTTCATTCCTCTTAATCTTTGTTTATATTCAGAAATTGTTGCTACATCAAAATCATTATTTTGTATTTGCATATTTTCTTGTGTATTCATATAACCATAATTATTTTGATATCCATTAAAGCTATTGTCTCCTTGATTATTTACATTGAAGTTATCAAATCCCTGCCCCATATTGCTATTGTTATAATTATTCATAAATCAACACTCCCATTTTTTAATCTATTTTTAAATTTATTTGTTTTATCTATTCCTTAAAAACCTTGAAAATATACCTTGTTTCATATTTATTAATTCTTTATATTTTGAATCATACTTCATTATATCAAGCCTAAATTCATTTACTATAGATTCATTTATTACATTGTTAATATTAAATAATCCTGAAGGATTGAATATAATAATATCAATTCCAATAGTGTGAAAATATCCTAAAATCATTTGCATTGATTCTGGCAAAGTATTTTCATTTTCTAAATAAATTACTATTTTAGGTACAAAACCAGTAAAATCAAAGTTATCTATAAGCCTTATAATACTATCATTTAATCCTAAAACTAAAACTAAAAACTTTAATATATCTTCTTTATTTAAATTTTTATTATATAATTCCTTATTAGTTATTGTTTCATTAAATTTTTTAAGCAAGAAATTTTGAATTTCTTCACTATACTTAGAAAACTTATATATTGATAATTTCTTAATTTCATCAATATCAAAAGTACCATCACTTAATTGACAAAACATAAGTGAATACATATCATTTGTAAATTTTACTTCTTCTGAAAAATATACATTATTAAATACCAATGTATTAGATGATGATGTACAATACTTTACAAGTTTTTGATATTCAAGCTCATCATTATATATACCATTTATCTTTTTAAAAAAGCAAGGAACTCTAACTGTATTTCCTTCAACCTTAAATCCACTTCTTAATTTACATGGCTCATTCCAATAAATATATATATCTTCTAAAATAGTATCTAGTAATACACTTTTAGTATATCCACTTCTAAATTGCCATGGCTTAAAAACTCCAGTATTTAAAAACAATTCATTTTCTATATCCCTTTGTATTTGCTTAGTAATTGTTTCAAAATTATTAATTACTTCTCCTTTATTAGCTCTTTCTCTAAATGATTCTATGCTTAATATCTCCATTTCCTTGATACATTCACTTAATCCATCACTATCAATTTCATCCCAAAATTCTTCTTTTAATGGATTAATATAAATTACATCATAGCCCATTTTATAAAGAAGAATTAAAAAATAAATTTCATGCCTTTGTATATTACCATAATAAATACATTTAGGATTTATACTATCATCATACTGTATATTCTTTGCATATGTATAAGCCCAAACAATTAACTTAGTAATAAAATTATTTCTCACATTTTCATTTAAAAAATTTTCTTTCTTACAAGCAATTGAAATAATATATTCTAATGCATTTAAAAATTTAAAATTAGTTTCAGAATTATTAAATATAACAATTTCTTGAGATGTCATTTTATATATATCCATAGATGCAAGCTCATTAAATATATATTGAATTAATTCCATCTCTCCACTTAAAGGAATACTTCCATCAAAGATAATACATTTATCTTTTTCTTCATTACATTTACTTTCAAGTGTTTTAATATAATCATTATATTTTAAACTATTATCAGTTCCTATAAATCTATAAAAATATGGCTTTAACTTATTGTATTTATCACTTCTTTCATAAATAGTTCTAAACATATAAATTGTTAAGTTTCTTAAACTTATAGACATTTATACTCCTCATACTTTCTTTAAATTACTCCTATTTAAATATTATCTTATTTTCTATATTACTTTCAACTTTTTTCAAATTTACTCTTAAATTATAAATTATTATTAAAATAAAGCTATATTCACAATTCACCATGAATATAGCTCTACTTTTATTTGATTTATACTATCTATTTATTTTTTCTAAATAACTTAGTAAAAAAATTAGACTCTTTAGAATTTAAATTTAAATCTTCATCATTTGCTAAAGCCCTTAATAAATAATTTCCTATTATTACAGAAATATTATAATCATATAACGGTGTCATAAAATCATCTCCTTTTATATTATAATTTTCCCATTATTAATATCTTTTAAATTTTAATTAAAATTTCATTTATATCTTCACTCACTTTAAGTCTTTCATTGTAAACCCAATTTACATCAAACTTTAAGTTAAATATCTTAGAAAAAGAATAATACATATTAATTTTTTGATAATAAATTTCTAAGTCATCAAGATTTCCTGTAAAACATTGTGGCTTTGTTATTTCATCAACTTTTCCAACAAATATTTCATCTACATATTCTAAAAACTTATCCATAAGTTCTTCATTTGCTACATCAAATGGAACCTTTAATAAATCCCATTGATCTTCTTCTTTAAGCTTATATCTTTTTATTTTTTCTAAAATTAATAAATATTCACTTATATCCATTTTAGTATAATAATTAATTCTAGATTCTCTAGTCTTCCATAATACTAGCTTTTCATTTAATGGTAAGCTTTTTATAGTTAAAATTTCTTCTGAAGGTCCTATTACTGCTTGCTTTATGATATCATCTTTCATTTCTAATTTCCTACTTATAAAGTTATGAGTATCTGAAACTCCTGATACATATCCAGTATCGTATATTCCCTTTCTTCCTGCTCTTCCAGCAATTTGTTTAACTTCTTGAGATGTTAATTCTCTTACCTCTTCTCCATCAAATTTTCTTATAGCCATAAATACTATTCTTCTTATAGGTAAATTAACTCCCATTCCTATAGCATCTGTTGTAACTAACACCTTATTTTCCTTATTTATAAACTGCTCATATTGCATTTTTCTAACTTCTGGTGGTAAATCACCATAAATAATACTAGTTTTAATTCCTTTATTAGAATAATCCTGTGCTATTTCTAAAACTCTCTTTTTTGAAAAAACTACAATAGCATCTCCTTCTTGGACATCATTATAACTAAAATTTTTAGTTTCAACTACTAAAGGTATATTTCTATGATATTCTTTAATTTCATAATCATCCTCACAATCCTCTAATATCTTAATCAAGATATCCTTAGCATTCATTGCTCCACAAATATGAATTTCATTACATCTAAGACCTAAAAGTGCCCTACTCCAAGCTATTCCCCTTTGAGTATCACTAATCATTTGAATTTCATCAATTACAGCAATATCATAACTTTGCTTTAAATTAACCTTTTCTATAGTACAAGACACATGAGTTGAATTTTCATTTATTATCTCTTCCTCTCCTGTCATCAAGTCACAAATTATACCCTCGTTATTTAATTTATCATAATTTTCTAATGCTAAAATTCTAAGTGGAGATAAATACACTCCTTTTTTAGCTGTTTTAAGTCTTTCTACTGCATTATAAGTTTTTCCTGTATTAGTATCTCCAAGATGAATATATATTTTTCTTTTCATTCTTCTTGTTACCATATATTCATCTTTAGGATTATCTGGAAAGGCTTCTTCAAATGCTTCTCCAATAAGCCTTGGTATATGTTGTTTAGTAAGAACTGTCATTACACCTGAATTTAAAAATGTATTATAATTTCCCCTAACAACTTCATAAAAATCAAAATCAGTATTATTTTTTTTATTATAATCCTCAATCATTTTTTTAGAAATATACTCTAAAAGCTCTTCATATTTTTCAAATACATACTCATATTCCTTAAACCCCTCTTTTTCCATTTCCTTAAGAAGCCTTATTTTTTTTCTAATAGAAGTTTCTTGCTCTACTAATGCTCCTATCTTTGAGTGATGTACTATTTCTTCTATTTGATTTATTTGACTTTTTAACTTTTTAAATTCTCTTAGTGCTGCATTCTTTTTCATTTAATTCCTCCGCTACCTTATTAGTTCTTTTATCCATATTACTACTTTTTAATACCCTCTTCTTTATTATATTAGTCGTATATTTTTTTATTTATTCATATAAAATTATTATAAACTACTTTATATTATTGCCCAATAATATTTACTATATCTTTCTTCATGTTAAATTCATCAAATTGAAACAAAACTGACAAAATTTAATATTATAATTTAAACATAAACAAAATAAAATTTTCCTCCAATAAAAAGGCTATCTAATTTCTTCTTCCCCCAAAAAAGATTAGGTAGCTTTTTATAATACTATAATTTAAATCTATAAAAAAATCCTAGAAGGACTTTACGTTAAGTTCCTCCTAGGAATTAATTATACTAATCTTATATTAAATTCTAATATTAGTTTAAGAACATCTTCATATCATCTTCAACATTAGTTATTCCACCGATTCCAAAGTTTTCAACTAAAACTTTAGCTACGTTTGGTGAAAGGAATGCTGGAAGTGTTGGCCCTAAGTGAATGTTCTTAACTCCAAGGTATAATAATGATAATAATACTATTACAGCCTTTTGTTCATACCATGCAATGTTAAATGCTATTGGTAATTCATTAATATCCTCTAATTCAAATACTTCTTTTAATTTTAATGCTATTAATGCTAATGAGTAAGAATCGTTACATTGTCCTGCATCTAAAACTCTTGGAATACCATTGATATCACCAAGCTCTAACTTATTATATTTGAACTTAGCACATCCTGCAGTTAATATTACTGTATCTTGTGGTAAAGCTTTTGCAAAATCTGTGTAGTAGTTTCTTGCCTTAGCTCTTCCATCACAACCTCCCATAACAAAGAATTTCTTAATAGCTCCAGTCTTAACAGCTTCTACAACTTGGTCAGCTAATGCAAATACTTGTGCATGAGCAAATCCACCAGTTATTACACCTTGTTCTATTTCTGTTGGTGCTTTACACTTCTTAGCTTGTTCAATTATTTCAGAGAAGTCCTTAACTCCATTTTCATCAGCTTCTATATGAACACATCCTTCGAAACCAGCAGCTCCTGTTGTATACATTCTTGACTTATAGCTTTCGTTCTTTGGTGGTACTATACAGTTAGTAGTCATAAGAATTGGACCATTGAAGCTTTCAAATTCTTCTCTTTGTTTCCACCATGCGTTACCATAATTACCTACTAAATGCTTGTACTTCTTTAAATTTGGATAGTAATGAGCTGGTAACATTTCTGAGTGAGTATAAACATCTACTCCAGTTCCTTCAGTTTGAATTAATAATTGCTCAATGTCTTTTAAATCATGTCCTGATACTAAGATACCTGGATTTTTACCTACTCCTATATTTACTTTTGTAATTTCAGGATTTCCATAAGTTTGTGTATTAGCAGTATCTAATAATGCCATACCATCAACCCCTACTTTTCCTGTTTCTAATGTTAAAGCAATTAATTCTTCAACACTTAATGAATCATCTAAAAGCTTAGCTAAAGTTTCTTGCATAAATGCATCTATTTCTTCATTATCAAAGCCTAAAGCATTAGCATGCTTAGAATATGCTGATAATCCTTTTAATCCATAAGTTATAAGTTCTCTTAATGATCTTATGTCTTCATCTTTAGTTGCAAGTACTCCAACTTCATCACTATTTGATTTTTCTTCTAATATTGTGTTTAAAGTCTTAACTTCTTTAGAACCACTTACTATATTTTTAACTCTTTCTAATATACCTGCTTTTTTGTCCATTTCTTCATTTGAAGAAGCATCCCATAAAGCAACTTCTGATAAGTTGTTCTTATCATTTAATTTTTCAATTAATTCTCTTTTAATTCTTAAAGTTTCTTTTACTCTACTATAAAATACTTCGTTATCGAAGTTTGCATTTGTAATAGTTGTGAAAAGATTTAAAGTAATAAAGTGATTTAATTCTTTATCTATTTTCTTTCCTTCTTTTCTTAATCTTGTTGTTACTTCTGATAATCCTTTAGTAACATATATTAATAAATCTTGCATATTTGCTAATTCTGGACTTTTTCCACATACACCAAATTTAGTGCATCCTGTACATCCTGCTGTTTCTTGGCATTGGAAACAAAACATTTTATTTTCCATATTTAAACTCTCCTCTTAAAAGTATATTTTTAATATTTATGTGATTATTTTATAATACTATTAAAAAAAAATCTGTAACTTTTGTTACAGTTTTTTTAATTAAATAATTCCTCTTCTAAACTTTCAATGTCTAATACAGTAATCTTTTTTCTATCAAACTTAATATATCCTAAATTTCTTAAATTAATTAATTCTCTTGATAATGATGGTCTTGGAATTGCTAATAATGCTGCTATTTCTTCTTTAGTATTTTTCAACATAATAGAATTACTTTTTTGTTCTTTTACTTCATTTAAGATATAGCCAATAACCTTTTGCCTTACACTTTTAAAAGAAATACTTTTTATTTTTGAGTTTAAAATAAAAACCTTATTACTCAATAATGAAATAAAATTTTCCAAAACTTTTTCTTCTTTAGTAAGTATTTTTAAAATATCACTTTTATCTATAAAAAGCACTTTTGATTCATTTAAAGAAATAACTGTTGCAGGATAAGTTCTTGCCTTTGAAAAAACTAATGCTTCTCCAAATACATCACCTTCATTTAATCTATTTAACACTATATACTTTCCATTTAAATACAATCTTTGTATTTCTACAACACCACTTAAAACTAATGATAAACTTCTACATTCATCATCTTCATGTGCAATTATTTCACCTTTATTATAAGTTTTTATATAATACTTAATGTCTTTTGATATATTTTTTATATTTTCTTCACTTACTCCAGAAAATAATTGATTTTTTTTTATTATCTTAATTATATTTTCCATTTAAAAACATCCCTTATTTTATTAGATATAAAATTATACTATATTTCTAATAATTCTTGTACTAAAAACATTTTATTTTTATAATATTATATTTGTTTATTTTTAGTTATAAAAACAAATACTAAAATATACAAACATTATTTATTTTTGGAGGTATATTAATGAATAATAAATATGTTGAGTTATTTGATATATTAATTAAATCTTATTATAATGGCAATTTTGATGAAACATTAAATAAAATAATTACTTGTCATGAAAAATCTCCACAAGAAACATTTGCAATAATAACTTCTTTATGTGGTGTTGATATTAAGTTTGATAATAATTATGTATATAACTTAAAAAAAGCAATTACAGAATATAATGTTAATAAAAAAATAGTTGAAAAGCTTGAATGTTCTAATAGTAATTGTAAACCTGATAAAAATAATACTTATAGCTGCCAAAGAGCTTGTCCTTTTCATGCAATAATTTATGATAATGAAAATAAAACTACAGCAATAAATGAAGATATTTGCATTGATTGTGGAATTTGCGTTGATGCTTGTAAGGATGGACGTATTTTAGATAAAATTGAATTTTTACCTATTATGAATTTAATAAAAAATAATAAAACAGTTATAGCAGCTGTTGCTCCTGCTATTATGGGGCAATTTGGTGAAGATGTTACAATGGATCAATTAAGGGCTGCTTTTATAAAATTAGGATTTACTGATATGATTGAAGTAGCCTTTGCAGCTGATATGTTAACAGTAAAAGAATCTGTAGAATTTAATAAACATGTTAATAGCCCTAATGATTTAATGATTACTTCATGTTGCTGTCCAATGTGGGTTGGAATGTTAAAAAAGGTTTATAAAGATTTAATTCCAAATCTTTCACCTTCTGTTTCTCCAATGATTGCTGCTGGAAGAGTAATTAAAGCTCTTAATAAAGATGCAAAAGTTGTATTCATTGGCCCATGTATTGCAAAAAAATCAGAAGCTACTGCTCCTGATGTTGCTGATGCTATTGACTTTGTACTAACTTTCCAAGAATTAAATGATATATTTAATACTTTTAATTTTCATCCCAAAGATTTAAAAGGAATTCCTTCTATAGAATATACTTCAAGGGGTGGAAGGTTATATGCCCGCACTGGAGGCGTTTCAATCGCTGTTTCAGAAGCAATTGAAGAATTATATCCTGATAAAATTAAATACTTTAAATCTAAAAAAGCAGAAGGTGTAAAAGAATGTAAAGAAATTCTTGATAAAGCTCTCTCTGGAAATTTAGATGCAACTTTTATTGAAGGAATGGGTTGTGTTGGTGGTTGTGTTGGTGGCCCTAAAATTTTAGTTCCTGCTTCTGATGCTAAAAAAGCAGTTGATAAATTTGCTTATGATGCTTCAATTAAAGTTGCTGTTCATAGCAAAATTCTTGATGATGTTTTAGAAAAGATAGGAATTACATCATTAGAGGATTTTAAAGATCCTAAAAAAATTAATATGTTAGAAAGAGAATTTTAAAATTTAAATATTAAAAGAAGTTATTGTTAACAAATGCTGGCAACAACTTCTTTTTTTAAATTAATTTTATATAAATACTTTAAGTCATTACAATACTTTGCTTCATATACTGTAATAACAATTAAATAAATTATTACACAAATGATTATGAGGTGAGTAACTATGAAAATACAACCAAAAGACTATATTCCACCTAAATCAAATTCAATTTATGTATACAAATGTACAAATAACGAAAGATTTACTTTTAAAAGATATATTGAATATTTCAATGATGATAAAATTCAAGTAAGATATGATAATGGTATAAATTCTTTTATTAATGTTTATAAATATGCCGATGATGGAATTAAACTTTGCTATTATACCAATATTTCTTCTTATCATCAACAATTTATAAATGATGAAGATTGTACAAATAATTATTTAATTAAAGAACCTCTTTGTGAAAATAATCTTTGGATTTTATCTGATGGCAGCAAACGCTGTATTACAAATAAAAATGCTAAAGTTAGAACCCACCTTTCTTACTATAATTCAGCTATAGAAGTTACCACAACATCAAAAAATAAATCTCAATTTTCCGTAAATTATTATGTATTAGGAATAGGATTAGTTAAAAGTATTTATTATATCAAAAATAAAGGCTATTTTTCCTTTGAATTAGATGATATATTGGAAAACACTCCTTATTTAAAAAATATAAACTTTTATTATCCTGATAAAAATTTAAATACTATCTGGAGCTATAATAAAACAATAACTTTTAATACTAATGATAATATTTCATTAATTTTTTCAAAGGAATTTGAAACCCCTCCTAAGGGATTACTTTCACTTATTGATAAAAATACACTAATTAATAGTTTAAATTATGATAGCAATTTTGCTTATATAGATTTTTCAAAAGACCTATTATTTCATTTAAAAAATTCTACCAAAAAATATAGTAATTTATTTTACCATTCAATTTATAATACACTAATGAATTTTTACAATACTAATGATGTTTGTATTACTATTAATTCTATTCCTTACAAAAACTTTTTCATCATTTCTCCATTACACCAAGAAAATAATTCAATTCAAAATTGGATGATAAAAGATTGTAAATATCCATTTACCTATGTGGTTGGTGAAAATGATACTCTTATTAAAATTTCAGAAAAATTTAATATTCCTGTTTTAAAACTATCTAAATTAAATAATATTAAAAACCCCAATTTTATTAATAAAAATGAAGTTCTTCAAATATATTCTAATGGAATATATTCTTTTAAAAAAAATGACTCATTAAATAAAATAGCCAATATGTTTGGATTATCACTTGAAGAATTAATTGCATTAAATAATATAACTGATTTAACACTTTTAAAACCTGGATTAAAAATAAAATTATGCTAAAAAGGAAACTCCTATAAATGGGGTTTCCTTTTATTAAAGTTTATTTAATTTTAAGCTTCTGCTGCTTCAAACTGACTGTTATAAAGATTTGCATAAAAACCGCCTTTAGCTAATAATTCATTATGATTTCCTTGCTCTACTATGTCTCCATCTTTCATAACTAAAATCAAATCAGCATCTCTAATTGTAGAAAGTCTATGAGCAATTATAAAGCTTGTTCTTCCATTCATTAAATTATCCATTGCCTTTTGAATTAATACTTCAGTTCTTGTATCAACTGAACTTGTAGCTTCATCAAGTATTAATATTTTAGGATCTGCTAATATTGCACGGGCAATAGTTAATAATTGTTTTTGTCCTTGTGATATGTTACTTGCTTCTTCATTAAGTTCCATATCATAACCATGTGGCAATGTTTTTATAAAACTATGAACATGTGCTGCTTTAGCTGCCTCTTTAACTTCTTCATCAGTAGCATCTAATCTACCATAACGTAAATTTTCCATTATAGTTCCATTAAATAACCATGTATCTTGAAGAACCATACCAAACATTTTTCTTAAATCATTTCTTTTAAAATCCTTAATGTTATGACCATCAATTAAAATAGCACCATCATTAACATCATAAAATCTCATAAGAAGTTTAACCATTGTTGTTTTACCAGCTCCAGTTGGTCCTACTATAGCAACTCTTTGTCCTGGCTTTATATGAGCTGTAAAGTCATTAATAATAGTTTTTTCTGGATTATATCCAAAATGTACATCTTGGAAATCTACTTTTCCTACTATTTCTTTAGTACTTACTGGATTTTTAATATCTAAAGTTTCTTCTTCTTCATCTAAAAACTCAAATACTCTTTCAGCAGCTGCTGCAGTTGATTGAAGCACATTAGCTATTTGAGCTGTTTGAGCAATAGGTTGCATAAATGATCTTATATATTGAACAAAAGATAATATATCTCCTACTTCAATTACCTTTTTTATAGCTAACCATCCACCAAGTATTGATACTATTACATATCCTAAATTACCTACAAAAGTCATTATAGGCATCATCATACCTGATAAAAATTGTGATTTCCATGCACTATTGTAAAGTGTATCATTAAGCTGTGCAAATTTATTTATTTCTCTTTCCTCCGCATTAAAAGCTTTCATTACATTATGTCCTGAATAAACTTCCTCAACTTGTCCATTTACATAACCTAAATATTCTTGTTGAGTTTTAAAATACTTTTGAGATTTTTTAACAACAAAAGCAATTAATCCTGCTGATATAGGAATTACAATTAATGAAGCTAATGTCATTATCCAGTTTATTGAAAACATCATTATAAGTACACCAACAAGTGTAGTTACTGATGTTAATATTTGTGATAAACTTTGGTTTAAAGTTTGGCTAACAGTATCTACATCATTTGTTACTCTTGATAATACTTCCCCATGAGTTTTAGTATCAAAATACCTAAGTGGCATTCTATTAATTTTTTCACTTATTTCTTTTCTCATATTATAAGACACCTTTTGAGCAACACCTGAGATTACCCATCCTTGTACTAATGAGAAAATTACACTAATTAAATATAAACCAACTAAGAATAAAATTATTTGCCCTATACGAGTAAAATTAATTCCCTCTGCATTAGTAGTTGTAATCTTTTTAACTAATCCATTAAATATTTCTGTAGTTGCTTTTCCTAATACCTTTGGTCCCACAATTGAAAATGCAGCAGAACCAATAGCAAATATTATAACCATTATTATTGATAATTTATAAGACTTTAAATATTGTGCAAGAGTTTTCATTGTCTTTTTAAAATCTTTTGCTTTTTCTCCGCCTCGTCCCATTCCGCCCATAGGACCTCCTCCCATTGGGCCTCTCATTTTTTGTTTACTCATTTTCAAGCTCCTCCTTTGAAAGTTGTGATAGAGCTATTTGCTGATAAACCTCACAGTTGTTCATAAGCTCTTTATGAGTTCCTTTACCTACAATCTTACCTTCGTCAAGTACTATAATCTGATCTGCATTCATTATAGTGCTTATTCTTTGAGCAACAATTAACAGTGTACTTTCCTTTAATTCAGTATTTATTGCTTTTCTTAATTTAGCATCTGTTTTAAAATCTAATGCTGAAAAACTATCATCAAATATAAATATTTCTGGCTTTTTAGCTATTGCACGAGCTATTGCTAATCTTTGTTTTTGTCCACCAGATACATTTGTACCACCTTGAGCAATTTCTGCATTAAACATTTCTTCTTTATTACTTATAAATTCCATTGCTTGGGCAATTTCTGAAGCCTTAAAAATATCTTCATCTGTTATATAATCTCCACCATATTTTAAGTTACTTTCAATTGTACCTGAAAATAAAAGCCCCTTTTGAGGAATAAATCCTATTTTTTCTCTTAAATCATGTTGAGATACATTTTTAATATTTACACCATCAATTAATATTTCCCCTTTTGTTGCATCGTAAAAACGTGGAATTAAATTAATTAATGTAGATTTACCACTTCCTGTACTACCAATAAATGCAGTAGTTTTTCCTGAAAGAGCTTTAAAACTAATATTGCTTATTACATCTTCATCAGCACCTGGATATCTAAATGAAACATTTTTAAATTCAATAGTTCCTTTTTCATCATGATTAAATGTTTGTAAATTATCTGAATCTTTTATTGCTATATCAACATTTAAAACTTCAGATACACGTTGAGCTGAAACCATTGCTCTTGGTAAAATAACTGAAACCATAGATATCATTAAAAATGCCATAATTATTTGCATAGTATATTGCATAAATGCCATCATTGTACCAACTTGTATAATACCATCATTAATTCTATGAGCCCCAACCCATACTATTAATAATGTAATTGCATTCATAATAAACATCATTAAAGGCATCATAGTTGTCATAATTCTATTAACAAACAAATTAGTTCTTGTTAAATTTTTATTTGCAACTTCAAATTTATCTTCTTCATATTTTTGTGTACTAAATGCACGAATAACTAACATTCCAGTTAAACTTTCTCTTGTTACAAGATTTAATCTATCAACAAGCTTTTGTACACTTTTAAATTTTGGCATAGCAAAAGAAAATAATACTATAATTAAAAGTAATATTGAAATTACTGCAACTCCAATTACCCATCCCATAGATGCTCCAGTGTTAATAACTTTAATAACACCACCAATACCTAATATCGGTGCATAAAATACAATTCTTAAGCCCATTATAATAAGCATAATAATTTGCTGTATATCATTTGTTGTTCTTGTAATAAGAGATGCTGTTGAAAATTTATCAAATTCTGTATTTGAAAAATCTACAACTTTATTAAATACATCTTTTCTTAAATTTCTACCTAATGCTGCACCTACTCTTGATGCTATAAAACTCACAATTACGGTTGCAACCATACTAATTAAAGCTATTCCCACCATTTTTAACCCAGCAAGAATTACATAATTAGATTGAAGCTTATCTGTATTAATTCCAGCAGCTTTATATTGTGATTTTACATAGCTTGTAGCTGCTTGTGTTATCATACTTTCTGGCATTTCAGCTAATTTTTCATCTACTTGTTTTAATATACCATCAATTTGCTCTTGTGGCATCATTTTCAAAACATCAAAAGTATTTATAGATGATATATCAGTTCCTGGAGGTAATGCTTGTGCAATTCCTGGTATACCATTTATCCCTTGTGCTTCTAACATTGAAACAACAATCATTGCTTTTCCAAATACCTTATTTAATTGTTTTAATTTTTCTTTATTTTTTGTATTTAATTTGTAAATACCTTCATTTTCTAATTCAGGATACTTTTTTAAATTTTTATTATAATCCTCAAAATTAAGACTGTTCTTATCTAACAAAGTATAATTATTATTTATTAAATCTTTTTCTTTATCATTCATAAAAATTAAAAGCTTTTCCATTTCTGATGATTTAATAACCTTAGGAACAGCATTTTCTACTCCACCTTGTTGTATTCCTACATTAACTATATTAGACATATAGTCTGGTAATGATAAATCACATACAGCTTGAACAAATAAAAATGCTATTGCAATTATCATTGAACCAATAAAAGGTTTCAAGTATTTTAATAATTTAAGCATAAGCTCTCCTCTCCTTATTCAAATTAACATATTTATATTTTTATAATTATTATATTTTCATAACTATTCTAAGTCAATATAAATATTAAAATTTTTACAACTATTTTCATTTTATAACTATATTCTTGTAAACTATTTTTTTTTATTTTATAATATTATCATTACAATAAAAGGAGGCTAACATGAGTACTTCAAATTTAAATGATTTATATGATAATTTATATATGCTATTATTATCTCTAAATAAAGAATTTTTTAACCATAATGTTATAATGAAAAAATTTACACTTCCACATTCACATATAAAGGTTTTATTTTATTTAATTCATCATGGTCCTACATCTATTTCTAAAATGGCTAATGAACTTTGTGTTTCAAAACCAAATATGACTCCCATAATAGATAAACTTGTAGAAGACGGCTTTGTTACTAGAGATTACAATCCATCAGATAGGAGGGTTGTTTTAATTCAAAGTACTCCTAAGGCTTTAAAATTATTTAAAGAAAGTAAAGAATATGCTAAAGAAATAATAAAAGATAAAATTTCTACATTACAACCTGATGATATCGATATATTATCGCATTCTTTAAATAATATATTAAATATAATAAAAAAATTCTAATTTAATATTTATTACTATGTATAAAAAACAAAAAACTCACCTCAATAAATTTAATATCGAAGTGAGCTTTTTTATTTATATAAATACAAATTTTAATACAAAAACTATTCCAACTACAACTGTAGTCCAACTTATTTCTTTCCATCTTCCTGTAAATAATTTTAATAATATGTATGATACAACACCAAATACTATACCATCAGAAATTGAATAAGCAAAAGGCATCATTATTATTGTTAAAAATGCAGGAATAGCTTCTGTATAATCTTCTAAATTTAACTCTTTTATATTTTCTATCATAAATAATCCAACTATAACTAAAACTGAAGCTGTTACTGCAGAAGTTATTACTCCAAATATTGGTGATAAAAACAATGATAAAAAGAACATAAATGCTGTAGATACCGCTGTTAATCCTGTTCTTCCACCTTCTGCTACACCTGAAGCACTTTCTACAAAAGTACTTACTGTACTAGTTCCAAGACATGCTCCCATTGTTGTTCCTATTGCATCTGCAAAAAGAGCCTTTTTAATATTTGGAACTTTTCCATCCTTATCAAGCATATTTGCTTTTGTTGCAACTCCAACTAAAGTTCCTATAGTATCAAACATATCCATAAATAATAAAGTAAATAATACTATTACCATATCCCATGAAAAAATATTATGTAATTCAAATTGCATAAATGTTGAGCTTATAGATGGTGGCATACTAAATATCTTATTTGGAAGCTCTATAACTCCCATTGGTATTCCAATTATAGCTGTTATTATCATTCCTAAGAATAATGCACCTTTAATATTTTTTGCAACTAATATTCCAGTAATAACAATTCCTATAATTGCTAAAAGTCCTGCACCTGAAGTTATATTTCCTAAAGAAACTATGGTTCCTCCATCAGCAGGATGAACAACTATGCCAGCTCCTTCTAAACCTAAAAGTGCTATAAATAATCCTATTCCTACAGAAATAGCTCTTTTAATATTAACTGGAATAGAATCAACTATTGCTTCTCTTATATTGAAAGCCGTTAATATTAAAAATATTAATCCTTCTAATAATACCGCTGTTAATGCAAATTGATAAGAATATCCCATAGATAAAACTACAGTATATGCAAAAAATGCATTTAATCCCATACCTGGTGCTAATGCAAATGGTAATTTTGCATATAATCCCATTACTAATGTTGCTATAATTGATGATAATGCAGTTGCTGTAAATATTGCACCTGCATCCATTCCTGCTGCAGATAAGATACTTGGATTAACAATTAATATGTAAGCCATGGTCATAAATGTTGTTATTCCTGCAATAAATTCCTGTTTTGTATTTGTACCATTTTCACTAAGCTTAAAATAATTATCTAAAAACTTATTCACTTTAATCACCTTTTTCTTATTTTTAATTACATAATAGTTAAATTTAAATATATTTAAATTTCCCTTAATTATCTAAGTAATTTGCTTAATAATCCCTAAATACTAATTACCTTATATATAATATCAAAAATTTTAAAAATTCCAATAGTTTTTACGAACATTTTTTTATTTTTTTTGAACTTTATTCACATTTTTTTATATTTCATATACTTTATATATTTAATGTTTTAATATAATTTATACCAATAAAATATTTTAATTTACATTTAGTATAAAAGTAGTATAATATTAATTATAATTGCAAATTATTATCATTTGACTTTAGGAGGACAAACAATGAAATTTAAATTAGCTAAAATACTATCTTTACTTTTAACAACCTCTTTATTACTTATAGGTTGTAATAAAGTTCAAGATACAAATAATATTAATAAAAATGAGGATAATACTTTAAATATAGTAACTTCTTTTTATCCTATATATATATCTACATTAAATATCGTTAAAGATATTCCAAATGTAAATCTTACAAATATGACAAAAGCTCAAACAGGTTGCTTACATGATTATCAGCTTACTCCCCAAGATTTAAAAACATTAGAAAATGCTGATATATTAGTTATAAACGGTGCTGGAATGGAATCTTTTTTAGAAGATATAATTTCTCAATATCCTAATATTAAAATAATTGATGCAAGTAAAGGTCTTAATCTTTTAGAAGATGATACTCATGATCACGATCATGACCACGATCACGACAATGAGCACGCCCATGACCATGATCATGAATACAATGCTCATGTATGGGTAAGTGTTAGTGGAAATATTGATCAAGTTAAAAACATTGCATCTCAACTTGAAACTTTAAATCCAGAAAATAAGGATTTATATGAAGCAAATACAAATACTTATATTTCTAAACTTGAAAACTTAAAAGCTGAAATGCACTCAGAATTAGACAATTTACCAAATAGAGATATAATTACTTTCCATGAAGCATTTCCTTATTTTGCTCAAGAATTTAATTTAAATATAGTTGGTGTTATTGAAATAGAACCTGATTCTGAACCATCAGCTAAGGAAATTGAAAATATAATTTCAACTATAAAAGAGCATAATATAAAAGCTTTATTTACTGAACCACAATACTCATCTAGAGTTGCTCAAACTATAGCAAATGAAACTGGTGCTTCAGTTTATGAATTAGACCCTATTGTAACAGGTGATTCAAATTCAAATGCTTATGATGATTATATAAATAAAATGAAAGAAAATCTTAATGTTTTAAAAGAGGCGTTAAAATGATAAAAAAATCTAACTTTAACAAAAATAATACTTGTAATAATTTTTGTTGTACAAAAATTGAAAATTTCTCTGTTACCCTTGGTAACAATCAAATACTTAAAGATGTAAATCTCCACATTCACTGTGGAGAACTTACTTCTATTATCGGTCCTAATGGTGCAGGAAAAAGTACACTTTTAAAAGCTTTACTTGGTGAAGTTAAACATACTGGAAATCTTTCTTTTATAGGACAAAATGACAATACTTATCATCAACCTATAATTGGATATGTTCCTCAATATCTAACTTTTGATAAAAGTACCCCAATTAGCGTTCTTGATTTATTTGTTTGTTGTAAAAATTCTTTACCAGCTTGGATTAAGCCAAAGAAAAAAATACGTGAAGAAGTACTAGAAAGCTTAAACAGGGTTAAGGTTCCTTATTTAATAGATAGACAATTAGGTGCATTATCTGGTGGAGAACTTCAAAGAGTATTATTAGCTCTTGCTTTAGATCCTATTCCTAATATACTTTTGCTTGATGAACCTGTATCTGGAGTAGACCAAAATGGATTAGAATTATTTTATCAAATATTATTAGATATAAAGAAAAATTATGATTTATCTATTATTTTAGTTTCTCATGATTTAGATTTAGTTTATAAATATTCTGACCGTGTAGCACTTGTAAATGGTACAGTAGTTTGCTCAGGTACCCCAAAACAAGTATTTAACAACCCTGCTACACAAAAAATATTTGGCCTATCAATTAATAATTCAAATGAAAAATCATCTAAAACAGGAGGACTTTAAAAATGTTTGATACATTATATAATGCAATTGATTTAATTTTACCTTTTCAATGGCTTTCTCACACTTTTATGAAAAATGCCTTTATTGCTATTATAATAATTACTCCATTATTTGGATTATTAAGCACTATGGTTGTAAGCAATAAAATGTCTTTCTTTGCTGATTCATTAGGACATGGAGCATTTACTGGAATAGCAGTTGGTATATTATTAGGTGGAATTGATCCTATGTGGGGTGCTACTTTATTTTCAATTTGCTTTGCAATTGCAATAACAATAATTAAAAATAAAGGAACTTCATCTACAGATACAATAATAGGTGTTTTTTCATCAACATCAATTGCATTAGGACTTGTTCTTATGAGTTTTTCAAGTAGTTTAAGTAAATTTTCTTCTTATTTAGTAGGTGATTTACTTAGTATATCTCAAAATCAAATAATTTTATTAATTTTTGTTTTTATTGCTATAATTGTACTTTGGAGCTTAATATTTAATAAACTTCTTGTTACAAGTTTAAATACATCCCTAGCTAATAGCCGTGGTATGAATACTTTATTAATTGAAATCATCTTTACTTGTACTATTGCTGTTATTGTTACAATAACTATAAGATGGGTAGGTTTATTGATTATAAATTCACTTTTAGTATTACCTGCAGCTGCATCACGTAATATTTCAAGAAATATTCGTCAATATCACTTATTTTCAATTTTAATTGCTATTTTTTCTGGAATTGTTGGATTAATAATTTCTTATTACTTAAATACAGTTACAGGAGCAACTATTGTTCTTGTTGCATCAGTTATATTCTTTATAACTTTATTTATTAGACGTAAATTTTTATAATATTTTTATGGAGGTGTATTTATATTGAATAATGATTTTAATTTTAATGATCTCCTTAAATCAAATGATTTAAAGGTTACAAAGCATCGTCTTTCCGTACTTGGAATAATAGCCCAAAGTAATTACCCATTAACTGCAGAAGAAATTTATTTAAAGCTTAAAGATAATGCTATATCCATTAATTTATCATCTATTTATAAAATACTTGATTCATTAAGCAGTAAAAATATTATATCTAAGTCCATATTAGGAGATGATAATAAAACTTCATATGAAATTACATCTTCTGAGCATATGCATCATTTAATTTGTAAACAATGTAAAGGGGTTTTCCCTTTAACAGATTGCCCACTTTGTATTTACGAAAAACATCTAAAAGAAGATATGGATTTTGATGTAACTGATCACAAGTTAGAAATATACGGTTACTGTAAAAAATGTAAAACAAAACCTAAGGATTAATCAATTTCCTTAGGCCTTTTTATTTCATTATTTATTTTTAATACTAACTTTATATATAGTTGTATGATTATATTCTTCACCAGCTTTTAATATTACATTAGAAAATCCTTTATGATTTAAACTATCTGGAAAATATTGAGTTTCAAGACATAATCCTTGTCTACTTCTATATTTAACTCCACCTTTTCCAATTTCATTTTCATTTAAAAAATTTCCTGTATAAAATTGTATCCCTGGCTTAGTTGTAAATACTTCAAGTACTCTTCCACTATTATCATCAACAACTTCTGCAGCCTTTTTTAAATTACCTGTATAATCATCTATTATCCAATTATGGTCATATCCATTTGCATTAATTAATTGATCATAATTTTTATTAATATCTCTTCCAACTTCCTTTAACTTTGTAAAATCTAACGGTGTTCCTATTATATTTCTTATTTCACCAGTTTGAATACTTTCCTTATCTGAAGCAGTTATATTTGTAGCATAAATTTTAACTTTATGATTTAATATATCTCCAGATGCATGGCCACTTAAATTAAAATATGAGTGATTCGTTAAATTTACAATAGTATCTTTATCACTTTTTGCAAAATATTTTATAATTAATTCATTTTCATTGCTTAACCTATATTCCACAACAACTTCTAAATTTCCTGGATAATTCTCCTCACCATCTTTGCTTAAATATGATAGCTTTAAATATTCTCCATCTTTATCTTTTAATATTTCAGAATCCCATACAACTCTATTAAAGCCTTTAATTCCTCCATGTAAATGATTATTACCATCATTTTTAGCTAAATCATATTTTATTCCATTTACTTCTATACAAGCTTTAGCAATTCTATTTGCATAACGTCCAATTATTGCACCAAAATATGTTGTAGTTGTTTTATAATTTTCAAAATTATCATATCCTAATACAATATCATCTTTTTTGCCATCCTTATCCTTTGTTATAAAAGATAAAATTATACCTCCAAAATTCGTTATTTCAATTTTAGAATTTTCATTTTCTAAACTGTAAATATATATAGGTTTATTGTCAATTTCCTTCTCAATATTATTCTTTAATATCCCCATTTTTTCCTCCCATTTAAGTATATTTATAAAGTTAATTATATCATTCTTTATCCTTACTATAAACATTAACACAAAGATTTAATAAGTCTTCATCTTGCAATAATTTTTCTAATTGCTTTACAATATCATTAATATTACTCAATACTTCTAAATCAAAATTAATGCTACTATTTAAAAGATTATTAATATTTTTTTCAAAATCTTTAGGAACCTTTTTGCAATTTTTTTCTATAATACTCATTAACCTTTTTTCTCCTGGATGAGGAAATTCATTTATTGCAAAAATTATATCAAAATAACTATCTAAGAAAGCTGATACCCTATTATACATATTTACTATATCATTCCTTTTTATAGCCTTATCTATTTGATTATAATATGATGAAAATCTTTCATTAAGAATAGGATAATTTTTTTTAATTATATTTTCCTTCAACTTTTTAGGATATGGAACATTATATTTTTCTTGAAGATCTTCAAACTTATTATCCTTATCATATACTATTATTGAATTTATTACATTGTTCCAAAAGCAAGTACTATATCCTACGGATGCATTACACTCTTTCACAACATATTTTAATTTTTGTTCTAACCAATAATATTCAAAATATGCTATATCCACTTGTATTGATGAATTTCTAATAATAAACTCATCAGATGGTCCCCAAAATGTATTATTTATCTCTATTAAATCTGAAAATTTTCTTGCAATACTTTCTCTTTCCTCTATTGCTATTTCCTTATCTACAATAATATCTATATCTATATCTGAAAAATTATCTTTTCTTGCACTTGCACATGATCCTGCTAATGTTATAGCTACTACTTCATCTAATCTTTTAAATTCATTAACTAGTTGATATACAATCATGTTCATTCCCATAAATTTTCACTCCTTTTTTATTTACATAATATATAAAATGCACCTATATGATTAATCATCTAGCTGCATTCTATATAATGTATTATTATATTTTTAAAAATAGTATATTATTTTATTAATATCTTAATAGATTTTTTATAAACATTTACCTTATTTCCTTCAACCTTTTCTATTATTGAGGTTCCTGCAATCTCCTCATTAACTAATACACTCCAATTATCATTATCTATAAAAACATCAATATCTTCATCATTTGCATTTATTATAACTGCAATTTTATTGCACTTGCTATCTATATTCTTTGAATCAATAATATATGCTACAACATTATTTTCTTTAAAATTTTTATCTATTTCTAAAAACTTAATATTTCTTTGTATTTCTTCATTTGTATCCATTCTAAATGCTTTATAATTTTTTCTTAATGAAATTAATCCTTTATAATATTCACATAAATCCTTATACTTAATTTTTCTATCCCAACAAATCTTGTTTACTTCATCAGGAGATTCAAAACTATTTTCAACTAAATTTCCATTTTTATCAACTTTAGTTCTTGCCATTTCTTCCCCAGCATGTATAAAACTTATTCCTTGTGAAGTTAATATTATTCCTGCTATTAATTTATTCATAGCAATCAACTCCTCTTCCCTACAATTTACTGTTGAAAGTTTAAGCTTGTCCCAAAGTGTGTAATTGTCATGAGCAGAAGCATAATTTACAGTTTGATATGGTTCATTAGCCCAAAATTCTTCTGAATAAATTATATTATTTTTATCTACACCTTCATGTGATGTTGAAGCAACTACTGCAAATTTAATTGTTTCTTCAAGCCCATCTCTTCCATTTACAAATCCAGCTTCCTCTTCATAAAATACATGTCCTTTAACTCCATCTCTACAATCATCACTAAAAGCTGCTATTTGTAATTTATCAAACTTATGTGTATTTTTCTTTAATGCTGCTAACTCCTCTTTTAAAGGACTTTTGCCACCTATCCAGCCTTCTCCATATATAATTATAGATTCATCAATTTTATTTAGTTCATTTCTAATAAGCTTCATAGTTTCAATATCATGTATTCCCATTAAATCAAATCTAAATCCATCTATGTGATATTCCTTTGCCCAATAAATAACTGAATCAATCATATATCTTCTAAACATATATCTTTCTGAAGCAGTTTCATTACCACATGCAGATGCATCACTGTATTCATTATTTTCATCTTGTCTATAATAATATCCTGGAACTGCTTTATTTAAACATGATTCTAAATTATAAGTATGATTATAAACAACATCCATTACAACTCTTATTCCAGCTTCATGCAATGCTTTAACCATTTCCTTAAACTCTTTTATTCTAACATTCCCCAAATAAGGATTAGTTGAATATGAACCTTCTGGAACATTATAATTTTTAGGATCATATCCCCAATTAAATTGAGGTTGATCTAATTTTGTTTCATCTACAGAACCATAATCAAATGCAGGTAATAAATGTATATGTGTAAATCCCATATCCTTTATATGATTTACTACCGTTTTAACATTTGTTCCTGGAATGCATGAATCTAAAATAGTTAATGCTTTAAATTTTCCTTTATATTCATCTTTTATCCCTGAGCTTTCATCAATTGATAAATCTCTTATATGCGCTTCATAAATTATTGAATCAGTTGCTGATTTTAATTTTGGCTTAATATCATTTTCCCATCCATTAGGATTTGTTATACTTAAGTCAATAATCATCCCCCTATTTCCATTAACTCCAACAGCCTTTGCATATGGATCTACAACTTCATTTATTTCACCATTTACATTAACTAAATAATTATAATAATATCCATTAAAATTACCACTTAATTCAATTTCCCAAGTTCCCTTTACCCCTTTATTCATTGTATAAATATCTGTAGGTTTACAGTTATATTCATACCCATTATTTCCATAAAGAACTAATTGAACTTCTTTTGCTGTTGGTGCCCATAATATAAACTTACAATTATCCTTAGAATAAATTACCCCCAAATTTCCATTATAACCATATTTTTTATCAAACTCATCATTAAATTTCATCTCATTACCCACTTCTTTCTTTTATCTAAATTAATCACCTAATTTTCGGAAACGTTTCCTTGTGATATATTAATTTTATACTATCTTTATATTTTTATCTACAATAAATTCTTTATTTTATATATAAAGTTATTTGCAATAAAAATTTAACTGCAAATAACTTTATCTTATTTAATCTAATATATCACTATTTTCTTAATCATTTTCACCTTTACTTGTGATATTTTTATAATCATTTTTCCATTCTCCAGTTTTATACTTTGAAAGTGATTCTCTTAGAGCATCATAGTCAAAAGTACTTTCATCTGGTTCTATATCATTAAATATAAAGTCATGTAAAACCTTTGTATTTTGTTCCTTATCCATTATAAATACCCAACCTACTTCTCCGCCATAATCCATATCATCTGATAATTCTGTAAGAGGTATGTGTATTTGCTTTGTTTCTAAGCTAGGAAATTTATAAATTGTATAAGCCATATTTAATGCATCTAATGGTTCTATATTTGTGCTTATATTATCTAACATACTATTTAAAATACCAAAATATTTTGTTGGCTTTGTCTCTCTTAGTTTTTCTGCAACTTTAAATAATACTTCCCTTTGTCTTTCTGTTCTTTCAAATTCATCACCTACGCCTTTTCTTATTCTTGCATAAGATAACGCTTGTTTTCCATTTAATAATTGTAATCCTGATTTTGTGACAGGATAATCATTACCGCCTGTAGATTCACCTATATATTTATTTAATTCGTTTAACTGATAATTCTTTACATTTACTTCAACTCCACCAATTTGATCAATTATAGCTTCAAATCCCCAGAAATTTATTATTACATACTTATCAATACTTATCTTATATGTTTCTTGTATAGTATCTCTTAATAAATCTATTCCTCCAAATGCCATTGCTGCATTTAACTTTTGTGCCCCATGACCATCAATATTAACTAAAGTATCTCTAAATAGGGATGTTAATCTTACTTCTTTATTATTATTATCCAATGTTGCAATTATAATAGAATCTGCTCTTGCTCTTTCATCTACATCTCTTCCATCTGTACCAACTAATAATACATTTGTAATTCCATTAACTTCTTTATAATTAACTTCATCATCATCCTTTTTTTTATTTTCATATTCTATTGTTTGGAATTGAATATTTTCATTTTTAGTATATATCTTATTTCTTACATATATATAATAGGCTACACATGTACCAATTACACATAATATTAATAAAGTTGAAATAGAAAAAATTATACTTCTCTTTTTTAAAGACTTTTTCTTACTCCTTTTTTCCTTATTTTTATTCACCTATTCTGCCCCCTATTATTAAACTATATTTACTTTATACATTTTACCATATTTTCCACCAACTTTGTTAAATATTTGTTATTCTGTTATTTTTTATTTTTCCTTATTTTTTAAAATATTATACTAAAATAAAATTTAAAAATTTATATATAATTCCAATGATTCAATAATCATTTATATAAAAAAAACTGTAAGAAAAATTCTTACAGTTTTAAAAAAATTAATTACTTTCTGTTGTTTTGTTGAGCTTTTCTTGCTCTTCTGCAATCAGCACATCTTACTGGTTCGTTATCGAATCCTTTTTCTTTGTAGAATGCTTGTTCACCTTCTGTGAATAAAAATTCTTTTTCGCAATCTCTGCATACGATAGTCTTATCTGCCATTATAAATTCCTCCATTTTCTTAAGATTTATCATGGTTTAATAATATATCTCTTAAAAATAAGGAGAAATTTTATTAATCTACTTTAAATCTTTTAATCGTCAAAATTTGACTTCTTATTTATTATAACATAAATATTTTTATTTTCAATACCCACAAAGTAAAATTATACATTTTAATCTTTTTTTGCTACTTTTATATTAATAATTATTATCTAAGATTACCTCTCCATCAATAAAAACTTTCTCCCATTGCTCTACATATTTTCCACTACACCATTCTGCCATTACAACTTCTTCATTTTCATTAATAGGTATCATTTCTAAAGGTTCTGCAATAATATTACCATCTTCTATTTTATAAATTGATATATATTCATTAAATTGAATTAATGCAATTTTATATAAAGGTGATATAAAAACATCTTTAAATATTCCAAGTTCATTTTTTAAATCTTTCCATGAAATATACATTAAATTATAATTGATAAACCTTTTATCCGGTAGTATATCTAAATTAACCTCTTCTCCTTCTTCATTCATATTCTTAGGTAATATCTTACTTACAAATCTCCATTTTCCTAATTCCCTCTTAATAGCTATATTGTTATAATCAATATTTTCAATATTTAATCCTTCTTTTTCTTCTATGGATAAACTATTTATTTTATTTTTTAATTCATTAATATACTTTATTTTTTCACTTTCATTAAATACTTCATTTATTTGTAATCCATTATCTATATTCACATTACTTACTGGCAATATCTTATATATTGGATAATTTCCCTTAAATTCATTTCCTATATATTCTTTTATTGCTATATAATCATTTCCAACAAAAAGTATGCTTTTATATATATTAGTAGTATTTTCATCCTTTATACTTTTCTCTTTTTTATCATTTTCATCATATAAAGAAACTTGAAATTCATCACTATTAAAACCATTGCTACTATCTTGATAAACACTTAAGTTCCATATTCCGGTCAATCTTGGAAAAATTATATTATCTTTTGCATATATATATCCTAACTTATAATTATTATATGATACCCAAAGTGTTCTATATTTTTCAATGCTATAAGTACCATCATCATTTTCTTCCCTAGGAGTTTTAAGTCCTATCATAACTCCCTCTGAAAAGTCATAATAATTATTAAATTCATCTTCTTTTTCTTCATTATCATCATTTTCAAATACAACATCATTTGAAACCCTAATTAACTTTAATAAATATACATCATATATAAAAATCATTTCATCATTTGAATTTAAAAAAAATTCACCTATTATTTTGTTGTTATCTCTTATTGATATTAAATCTACTGTTTCTCTTCCATCCATATACTTATCCATAGTTAATTTTTTTTCATAAGATAATGTATAATCGCTTTTAACAGCTCTTAATTTATAATTTATTTTTTGCTTTTTGTTATCAAATATTTTTAATTCATTATTTCCTAATTTTATTTCTTTATTTATGATATTATTAATATTTCCATTATCAATATCATCACTTAATATTTCCACTGAATTAACCTTCCAAACTCCAGTAAAATTAAAAGTATTCATTACATCCACTTTCTCTTTTTCACAACTTATAAACATTGATGTAAATATTAAACTAATTATTATAAATTTTATTTTAAACTTCATCTTATTTCCTTTCTTATACTAAAGGAATTTCAATTATTACTTTTGTTCCTTCATTTTCCTTACTAAAAATTTCAAAACTACCACCATGAAGCATAATTATTTCATCTGAAATTGATAACCCAATTCCATTTTTAGATTTACTATTTTTACCTTTATAAAATTTATCTTTAACTCTTGGTAAATCCTCTTTTTTAATACCAACTCCATTATCCTCAATTATCAATTTTAAAATATTTTCATTTCTATTTGCATTAATATTTATTCTTCCATTTTTTTCAGTAAACTTAAATGAATTATCTATAACATTATTTAATACTTGCTTCAACCTATTTTCATCAAATATTCCAACTCCAATATCCCCTTGGATATTAACAGTAAACTTTTTCCCTTCTTCAATAGCCCTTATCTTCCAGTTGTTTTCAATAAATTCAAGTAAAACTTTTATATCACATTTATTTTTATTTAAAGTTACCACTCCATTTATTAATTTAGAAAAATCTAATAATTCTTCTACCATTTGTGCTAACCGTTCACTTTCCTTTTCTATAATATTAAGACCAAGTTCAATGGTATCAGTATCACTGTAATCATACTTTAATGTTATTGCCCATCCCTTAATAGCAGTTAATGGTGTTCTTAATTCATGTGAAACCGAAGAAATAAATTCATTTTTTAACTTTTCACGCTTTTCAATTTCACTTCCCATATAATTTAATGTATTTGACAATTGAGCTATTTCAATATTATCTGTAAAATTGCTTCTTATTTCTAAATTTCCATCAGCCATTTCCTTTGCTACTCTGGTTATCTTTTTTATTGGATTTACTATATCCATAGCTACAATTAAACTCATTATTATTCCTAATACTATAACAATAAGAGATACAAATAATATTAAAATAGCAAATGAATCTAATACTTTATGTACTTCTTGTAATGAAAATATAATTCTTATAATTCCAATCATCTCATTTTCATCAATTTTTGAGTTAACCCCTTTTGAAATTACCATTACTTTTTCATTATAAGAATCTATATATCCACTCCAAACTCCTATTTCCCCATTTTTAGCTTTTATTATATCTGGAGTACTTAAAAGTTTATTATCACGTATTCCATAAGAATCCATTAATAAGTTTCCATTTGAATCTAAAACCTCTATTTGTTCTTCTTTAGCATTCCATAAAACATCAGCATTATCATATATATTTTCCATTAATTTTTTATTCGAAAAATATTTTTGATAAAAATTAATAGAAGATTCTAATTCATTAATTAACGAATTTTGAGTACTTTTATAGTAATATCCTTTAAGACATAAAATTGTAAGTATATCTAATATAGTGATAGTTGATATTATTACTATTAGAAAGTTTTTTAATAGCTTACTCCTTATACTCTTCAATTTAATCATCTCTCCATCTATATCCAAATCCCCATATTGTTTCAATAAATTTTTCATTTAATGACGAACATTCTATTTTGCTTCTTAACCTTCTTATATTAACATCAACAATTTTAGGATCACCAATATAATCTTCCCCCCAAACTAAATCCATTAATTCATCCCTAGAAAATGCTTTATTAGGATTTTCAATAAATAGCTTTATTATTGAATACTCTTTAGGTGTTAAATCTATTTCTTTATTATTTTTAAATATCCTTTTTGCATAAATATCTAATTTAAATTTGCCTTGAATTATACCTTTCTTTTCTTCATAATCACTAATTCTTCTTAATAATGCTTTTATCCTTAATAAAAGTTCCATTGGATTAAATGGCTTTATAATATAATCATCAGCTCCATATTCTAATCCCATTATTTTATCCAAATCTTGACTTTTAGCTGTAAGCATAATTATTCCAACTTTTTCATCTTCATTTCTAATAATTTTACAAACCTTAAATCCATCTATTCCTGGTAACATAACATCTAATATTATAATTGCTGGTTTTTCCTTTAAAGCTAATTTTACCCCTAACTCACCATTATCAGCCTCAATTACTTCATATCCATTTCTTTTTAAATTTATTTTTAAAAATCCTCTTATACTTTCTTCATCTTCAATTATTAGTATCTTCTTCATTACTAGTCCTCAAACTTCCAAATTAATTATTATACCTTATTTATAATTTCAAATTTATACAAATAAAATACTGGATAAATATTGTATTTACCCAGCATTTACACTCATTATTTTAATGTTCTAAATTCATAACCTAATGATTTTAAATAATCAATACTTTGTTGTAAAGATTCTGCTGTTGTTACTTTTGCATCTGTATCATGCATTAAAATAACTAATACATCATCATTTCCTGCTAAATCAGTCACTGTTTCTTTTAACCTATTAATTAACTGTTCCACAGTTCTTCCATTACTTTCAGCATCTCCATTTAATACATTCCAATCTATATAAGTATATCCATCTTGTTCAAGAACCTTATCCAAATCTCCTGTTTTCCATGACATATGCCCACCTGGAAATCTAATTACCTTTGTACTAAAGCTATCTCCCAAAACTGATTTCATAACATTTTCTGACTTTTCCATATCATTTATAAATACTGTAGTATCTGCAACTCTTCCTGGATATAATATACTATAATCATGACAATAACCATGATTTCCTATTGCATGGCCTTCTTTTACCATTTCTTTTAATAACTCTTTTTGAGTATCACTTTTTTCAACATTGCTTCCTAATACAAAAAATGTAGCTTTAATATTATTCTTTCTAAGCGTTTCTAATATTTTAGGCGTTGTTTCAACAGATGGGCCATCATCAAATGTAAGATATGCAATCTTTTTTCCATCTTCCCTTAAATAACTCCACTTATTTAGCATATTTTCTATATCTCTAGCATTATCTGCATTTATATCATTTTCATAACTAGTATATATTGCACTATCAGTTTCTTGTTCATTATCACTTTCTTTTTCATTACTTTTTTCTTCATTAATATTGCTTTTTATCTCATTATTATCTTCCTTTTGATTTTGATTAACACTTACTTCTGAAGTCCTTCCTTTATTTATATTTAAAGCAATTACCCCAATTAATATAACTATTAAAACAGATATAATACTAATAAGTATCTTTTCTACCTTAGAATTTTTTTTATTTTTTCTTTTTAACTTCCTCAACTTTAACTCCCCCTATACCTTTTACTATAATTTACACCTATATTATAATTATATATAACTGCTTTTAAGTTACAAAACAGTTACATAATATATATTTTTATTCATTTATAATTATATTTACAATAAACTTATTAAAGACTATTTTAATAAATTTTCTATAAAAAAAAATAAGATAAATAACGTTATATATTATCTACCTTATAGTTATTATTTATATATTTTCCCCAAAACTAATTTAATCCATTTTATATTTAATGATTTCACCATTAGATGCATTTATTTCATACTCATATTCTTTAAAGTTATAATAAAATTCTATTTCATACTTTCCTATTCCATCATCAAATTCATATTTAGCTTTCATAAATGAAACCTGACTTTCATCTAAGTTAGAATGTTTTAATGCTATGCTTTTTGCTTCTTCTATTGTTATTTTATTATTGCTATTTACAGTACTATTGCTTGCATTATTAGCTATAATATTATTTTGATTAGCAGCTGTACTATTATTTTGATTAGCAGCTGTACTATTATTAGGAATTAAAGTACTGCTATTATTATTTGTAACTTTCCCACAAGCCATAAAGCTTGTAGTTGCTACTATGATACTTGATATTATTAATAATTTTTTCATCTTATTATTTTCTCCTTTGTTTGTATATTATATAAAAAATTGGGGTGTCGCATTAAGAATAAATACTGCAATATATTGTGTTGATTTTTATTTTTCAAAACAATATATCATGCATAAAAATTTTAGTGCGACACCCCCATTTATTTTTTAAATAAACGGATTATAAAAACGTCCACCATTACTTATGGTTGCCATAATAGCTATTATTAATATAATACTAACTACTAAAATAGTTATGTAATCTCCTAACTTAAATGGTCTTCCATTATACCATGTACGTTTTTTATTGCTTCCAAATGCTCTTAACTCCATAGCTGAGCTTATAGCTTCTATTCTATCTAAACTAGAAAATATTAATGGCATTAATATTGAAGCTGAATTTTTAATTCTTTTTGTAAGCTTTTCCTTTTTAGACATATCAATTCCTCTAGCTTGTTGTGCAAATGATATATCTTGATAATCTCTTTGTACATCTGGTATATATCTTAATGCTATAGAAACTGAATATGCTATTTTATAACTTACTCCTATTTTATTTAATGATGCTGCAAATTCACTTGGATTAGTTGCAACCATAAATAATAATGCCATTGGTATTATAGAAAAATATTTTAATGTTATATTAAACTGATAAAATAATTGTTGTGCTGTTACTGTATATGGCCCTGCAATCTTAAATAAATCATTTCTACTTCCATATATTTGAACACCTTCATATGGTGAAAATATAAAAATAGCAATATTATTTAATAATAAAAATATTAATATAAAATATAAAACAAATGAAACTTGTTTAAATTTCACCTTTGAAATTTTAAATACAATTATACTTATAACAAACATTCCTAAAAGTACACGAGTATCATATGTAATCATAGAAGCTACTGCCCATATTATTAATGCAATTAACTTCGATGCTCCTGTTAGCTTATGAATCGGTGAATCTATATCTGAATATCCAATCATCGTACTCATATTTCCCTAACCCTCCTATCATAATCAATAAACTTTTTAACAAACATCCTAGGGTTTTCTAAGTTAGCTTTTACAGCTAATTCATATAAAGATGTTTCTTTTAAATTTGCATTAATAATTACTTCTTTATCTGTAAGTACATTAGCTGCTATATCATCAGCTAACTTTAACCCATTAGATAATACAATTGCTCTATTTGTATATTCAAGCATTAAATGCATATCATGAGTTATCATTACAATAGTTACACCTTTTTTATTTAATTCCTTTAAGAATTCCATAATTTCTGTGTAATGTTTAAAATCTTGACCAGCTGTAGGTTCATCTAAAATAATAACTTCCGGATTTAATACTAATATAGATGCAATTGTAACACGTTTCTTTTGTCCAAAACTTAAAGCAGAAATTGGCCAATTACGGAATTCATATAATCCACAAACTTTTAATGTTTCAAATACTCTATTTTTAATTTCCTCTTCTGAAACGCCCCTAACTTTAAGTCCTAAAGCTACTTCATCAAAAATCATTGTTTTTGAAATCATTTGATTTGGATTTTGCATAACAATACCTATCTTTTCTGCACGCTCTTTAATAGTATCATTAATTAAATCTCTGCCTTCAAATAATATTTGTCCTTCAGTTGGTTTATAAAAACCACATATAAGCTTAGAAATAGTAGATTTACCAGCACCATTTCTTCCTACAATACTAACCATTTCACCCTTGTTAACTTTAAAAGAAACACCATGTAAAATTTCTTTTCCACTTTCATAAGAAAACTTTACATCTTTCATTTCTAAAATAGTATTTTCAGTTTTAGCAGCATTATCTTCAGGTACACCTTCATACCACTTCTTTAAATTTTCTCTACATTTATCTATATTTAAAGTATCAATATGCTCTGGATGCATATCTGGAGTAATTGTACATCCTGCATATTTTAATGCTGTAATATATAATGGCTCACGTATTCCAGTTTCCACTAATAAGTTAGAACTTAATAATTGTTCTGGTGTTATATCTGCAGCTATTTTTCCTTCATTTACAACTATTATTCTATCAACTGAGCAATGTAATACATCTTCTAATCTATGCTCTATAATTAAAATAGTTTTCTTTGTCTTCTTTTGAATATCATCAATTAATTCAATTGCACTTTTTCCTGTTGCAGGATCTAAGCTTGCAAGTGGTTCATCAAATAATAAAATATCTACATTACCAACCATTACACCTGCTAATGTAACACGTTGTTTTTGTCCCCCTGATAAACTATATGGTGCAGAATTTAAATGAGTATCTATTCCCACTATTTCTGAAACTATTTTAACTTTTTCTTTCATTTCTTCTTGAGATACACAATCATTTTCTAATTTAAAAGCTATATCTTCTCCAACTGTTAATCCTATAAACTGTCCATCTGGGTCTTGAAGTACAGTACCTACTGAATTTGATAATTCAAATATACTCATTTCTTTAGTTTCTTTTCCTTTAACCTTTAAACTTCCTGAAATTTCTCCTTCATTAGAAAAAGGTACTAACCCATTTATACAATTAGAAAGAGTGCTTTTACCTGACCCTGATGGTCCTACTATAAGCACCTTTTCTCCTTCATATATAGTTAAATTTATATTTTTTAATGTTGGCTTTGCTTGAGCTCTGTATTGAAAAGAAAAATCCACGAACTCAATTACAGGTTTTTTCATAGCAAATCTCCTCGTTTTTATGTATAGTGAAATCTATTAATTATTATTTAATTCTATAATATACAACATCTTATAATTTATTTATTAAAATTTCATTCATAACAAAATTAAGTAATAATCTACATTAAAGATAATACTATATTTTTAATCATATGTATATTCTGAAACAACTTTTATTTTAAATACTATTAAAAATACCAGAGACATAAATACTCCGGTATTTTTAATAAATATTATTCTCTATCTAAGCTTCCCTTCTTAACTCTAGTCTTAGAATAAGTATATAATAATATAGTACCTAATACTCCAACTGTAATTGCATTTGAAGTTCCAGCTACAGCACCTTGTAAATAAACCTTATTTGCTGGTTCTGCATATATAACTATATCTAATGTAGGTGCTATTAAAAGCCACGCTATTGCATTTGCTACAACTTGGTAAATATTAAATATTATCATTTCTTTTTTACCAAAGTTACCTTCATTAACTTTTAATTTATTCCATGATAAACCTATAATAAGGCCTACAACAGCTGATGCAATAACCCAGCTAAACCATGGTGATCCAAAAAATACTAAGTCTTTTAATAAATGTCCTATAAACCCAATAGCAACACCTGCAATTGGTCCATATAAAACTGCCATCAATGCTAAAAATGCATAACATGTTTCAATATTAGTATTTGGTATTCCTGATGGTATAGATCCAAAACGACCTAATATCATAAATACTGCCGCACCAATACCTATAGCTACAATTGTTTTAATTGATAGCTTATTCCCCATATTGTGTTTCCTCCTCCTAAATATACTATATGATATTTAAAATTTTATTCATAAACTACTCTTGGAGCTTTTCTTATAGAAATTATCCAATTAGTTCCTGTCTGTATATTATATGCTTTTGAGAAAGAACCTTGATTTATAGCAACTGCTAAATTATCTAATGAATTAACATATACTAAAGTTTCTCCAACATGAACATCTGCAAATGATTTTGCATATATCATTATATTTCTGTATACTTCTCTTGTATCATTTTTTATTGAAACTTCTACTCTATCGCCATAACTTATTCCTAAACTAACAAATAATTCTCTGCCTATATTAGTCCAAAGGCTTCCAAATCTAACATCTAAAACATCAATTGTTCCAGTTACTATATCATTTTCTTTAGTTGATTCAACTACTGGTAATTCAACTATTTCTTCAACTGGAATTTCTGGTCCTACTTGTTCAAAACTAATAACTCCTGAAGCAAGTCTTGCTCCTGTATAAGCATATATATCTCTTCCATGGAATGTATATGATGCACCTGAATTAGGTAATCTATTTATAGTTTCATCTATTTCTCTTGCCTCTACAATTCCACACATACGCTTAATATGAGTTAATGTTCCATTATCCGGTGTTATTATATATTGTCCAGTTGAAGTTTTAACTCCTATACTTTTTCTATGTGAACCAACACCTGGATCTACTACAGAAACAAATACACTTTCTTTTGGCCAATAAACTACTGTTTGTATTAACCTGTATGATGCTTCCCAAATATTATATTGTGGTATTTCATGAGTTAAATCAAATAACTGTAATGTCTTATCTACAGAATATGCAACTCCATACATAGCACTAACTGCCCCATCTGCAATACCAAAATCTGATTGAAATACTAAAGCATTTTTCATAAATATAAGCCTCCAAAAATTTTGTCGAATTTAATTACAACTTTAGTATAAACACGAACTTTATTTAAGTCAACTTTTTTTTTGTTCGTTTTTATACGAATATTATTCTTTTTTATTCTTTCAAGCAATACTTATTAATTATACTTTTTTATTAATTTATAGTCAATATTTTTATCTCTTATCTAGTTAACTCTTCTCAGGAAAATATTTCATGTAAATATAAAAAATTTTCTTATTTTAAAGTTTTATTTAAGTAATAATACAATTCAAGCTTATAAAATAATTTTATTATTTAATATAAAAACTCAGTAGTTAATAAAATGAACAACTCCATTTCTCCTTGACATAGATTGTTCAAAACCACTGAGTTTTTATTTTATATATTTATATTTTATTAATTAATAACATGTGTCCCTTCACCAATATTACTTGTATAAAATGATGGTTTAATTTTTGTAACATCTTCATATGCACATGATACTTTTTCTTTAAATTCATCTATCTTAGAATTATTTACTAAAGCAATTGCACATCCTCCAAAACCAGCACCTGTCATTCTAGCACCTATGCACCCTTCAATTTTTAATGCTTCATGAACTAAAGTATCAAGATGCAGTCCTGTAACTTCATAATCATTTTCAAGAGACATATGTGATGCTGTTAAAAGCTTTCCAAAACCTAATATATCATTATTCTTAAGCATTTCCATGCTCTTTTTAACTCTTTCATTTTCAGTAATTACATGTTTTGCTCTTTTTTTTATTGTTTCATCAGTAATAAAGTTTTCCACCTCTTCTAAAGTTGCTTGGCATAAGTTTTCTAACTTTTCTTCTTTATTATTATTTATAATTTCAAGTGCTTTTTCACACTCAGCTCTTCTTTCATTATATTTTGAATCTGCAAGTTCTCTTCTTTTATTTGTACTCATTATTACTAAACTATATTCTCCTAAATTTAATGGAGCATATTCATAATAAAGTGATGCACAATCTAAAAGTATTGCCTTATCCTTCTTTCCTATTGCAACTGCAAATTGATCCATTATTCCACAATTAACACCAACAAATTCATTTTCTACCCTTTGACAAAGCTTAGCTATTTCAACTCTATCAATTTGTTCTGGATTCTCTAAATACAATATAATATATGCCATTAACACTTCTAATGCTGCTGAAGATGAAAGTCCAGCTCCATCTGGAATATTACTATATAAAACAATATCCATACCTTGTACTTCACAACCTAAATCCTTAAGTGCTTTAATAACTCCTTTAGGATAATTACCCCAATCATCTTCTTTCTTATATTTTAATTCCTCATCTAAATTTATTACAACTTCACCTGCAACATTTTTAGATCTCATTCTTATCTTACTATCATCTCTCAATGCTATTGCAGCAAAAATACCCACAGTAAGTGCACCTGGAAATACAAATCCACCATTATAATCTATATGCTCTCCAATTAAATTAACTCTTCCCGGAGATAAAAAAGTTTTTATTTCTCTATTATCTTCACCATATTCATTTTTAAATAACTTTATCATTTCTTCTCTATTCATATCAATCTACCCCTTTTTTTAGTTTGTAGTTTTGGTTCAAATTCAGCTTAGGCTGAATTTAGCAAGTTTCAAGTGACAAGTTTCAAGTGGCAAGTTATGGTTGAAATTCCGTAGGGAATTTCTTAAAAATATATTCTCAGAAACTCCCTAAGGAGTTTCATCCTTAACTACTAACTACTCACTAGTTTATAGTTTCGGTATAAATTCAGCTTAGGCTGAATTTACAAAAATATATTAACTTGTCACTTGTCACTTATCACTTGCCACTATATTACTTTATTTAAGAACTTATTAAATCCTTCTTGTCCTTTTTCATTTCTTTTAAATACCCCGGCATCTTCTAATACCCTTGAAAATATAATTCCAACTTCTTTTTTTATTAATTCTTTTGCTTCTAAGTAATTTAATGATAAGTTTTCACTTAACATTTTTTCTATCCATGGAATGTGCTTATTAATTTCTTCATTATTTTGTGCCTTTTCCCTGTTGTATGATATTTCACCACATAAAATATTTGCTATAATATCTAGTTCTTTTTCTAATCTACCTGGTAAAACAGCTAGTCCCATAACTTCAATTAATCCTATATTTTCTTTCTTTATATGATGAAGTTCCTTATGTGGATGGAATATTCCATCTGGATGCTCTTCTGAAGCTCTATTATTTCTTAAAACAATATCTATTTCAAAAGCTTCATCTTTTCTTCTTGCTATTGGTGTAACTGTATTATGAGGAGTATCTCCTGTAAATGCTAATATTTCATTTTCTTCATCTGAATATTTTTTCCATGCTTCAAACATATCCATAGTAGCATTTATAACTTCATTTTTATCCTTTCCCTTTATCCTCACTACTGACATAGGCCATTTAACAATTCCAATTTCAAGATTTTTATACTTACTACTTTCGTAATATTTTTCAACCTTAGCTTTTTCCATTGGAAATTCATGTCTTCCACCTTGATAATGATCATGTGTTAATATAGATCCCCCAACTATTGGTAAATCAGCATTTGAACCTATAAAGTAATGTGGTAAAACTTCTGTAAACTCAACTAATCTTTCAATTGAATTTTTAGTTAATTTCATTTGTTCATGTTCTCCACTAAAAACAATACAATGTTCGTTATAATAAACATATGGAGAATACTGAAGGAACCAGTCCTTGTTTCCTAAAGTCATAGGTATGATTCTATGATTTTGTCTTGCTGGATGATTTACCCTTCCTGCATACCCTACATTTTCTTTACAAAGTAAACATTTTGGATAAGTTAATTGTTTCATTAATTTTGCCTTAGCAATTTCTTTTGGATCTTTTTCAGGTTTAGATAAATTAATTGTTATTTCCAAATCACCATATTCAGTTTGTACTGGCCACCAAAGATTTTTAGCTATTCTTTGTGTCATAATATAATTAGATGATTTGCTTAAATCATAAAACCAACTTGTTGCTTTTTCTTTAGATTCATTTTCATATTTATTGTAAAATTCCTTTACAATTTCACTTTCCCTAGGCATTAATAATCCCATAATTCTTGCATCAAACAAATCCCTATATGTTGTTGTGTTTTCTTCTATCAATCCTGCCTCAACTGCATAATCTAAAATATTATTTAATATTTTTACTGGTGTTTCTTCAGATACTTCTTCTACTTCTCCTTCAAATGGTGATTCAAGCTTTAATAAATCAATTAATGCATTTCTAGTTGGAATTACATCCCACTTAGAAATCATATTCTTTTTTAAAGCAAATTTTAAAAGTCTTTCAATTTCATATCCAATATTATTCATAATCTCACCCATTTCTATCTATTTTATTACCATATAATTAATTAATTTTCATCCCATTAAATAGCTCTTGTATAACTAATGTTGATGCACCAACTACAGCTGCATCTCTTCCTAGCATACTTTTAATTATTTTTACATTTTCACTTGAAAGTTTCATTCCTCTATTTTTTACAATTTCATTTAATGTTTCAATTGCATAAAATGTATTTTCAAAAATTTCACCAACTACTACTATTGCTGTAGGATTTAATATATTTATTAAATTAGTAATTGCTATTCCTATATATCTTGAACTTTCTTTTATTATTGAAATTGCAAGTTCATCTTCTAGCTTAGCAGCATAACATATATCATCTATAGTTAAATCATTAATATCTTCTTTAATATCCTTTAATATACTATTAGCACCTTGTTTAATAAGTTTTATAGTTTTTTTAGTAATATTGTTATTAGATGATACTGTTTCTAAACATCCATAATTCCCACAATTACACTTTTCTCCATCGCCATCTACAACTATATGTCCTATTTCTCCAGCACTAAAATCAACTCCATAATAAGGCTTGTTGTTTATAATGATTCCAGCACCTATACCATTAGATATATTTAATGTTACAAAATTTCCTATATTCTTAGTAATTCCAAACCAGCTTTCACCTAAAGCCATTGCTCTAACATCATTATCAACATAAACATTTAAATTTAATTCATTTTCTAATGCCTTTTTAATATCTTTGTCCTTCCAATCATAATATGGCGAATATATTGAGATTCCTGTTTTGGCGTTTACTATTCCATGTAATGCAACCCCTGCACCCAATATTTTTTCTTTATTAATATTACTTTCTTTTATAACTTCATTAATTAAATTAACTAACTTTTTAAAAACAAAATCATAATCATATCTTTCTTCACTTATTTCAATAGATTTTTTTAATATAATGTGAGCTGAAAGATTAGTTATGACTACATCAATTACTCCTACTCCTATGCCTACTCCTATTACATATCTAGCATTAGGATTTAATTCTAATATTATTGGAGGCCTTCCTCCACTTGATTCTCCTATTTTACATTCAACTAAATATCCATCTTCAATTAATATTTTAGTTATATTAGTAACACTTGCTGGAGTTAATCCTGTTATTTTTGCTACATCTGCACGAGATAAACTTCCATTATCCCTAATTATCTTAAGAACTGCTGAAACATTCATTTGCTTCATAAGTTCAAAACTACCTTTTACTACTTTATTCATTGCACCACTTCTTTATTAATTATTTTAATAAAGTCTCCAAAAAAATTTTTCCTTTTTATTTAAGACCTATGAAATTGTTTTCTTAATTAAATTTTATCACATCTTTCTAATTTGTCAATATAAATATATCTTTTATTTACTTTAGTGTAAAGAAAAACCTTAGCCTATCCTTACACTAAAATCAAATTTTTCATTTAATATTTAAAAACTGCAAATGATTTTTTATCTAACTTTACTTTATTTATTTTTTCAATTTCACCTGTAATTAAGTTAGTTCCCTTACAATTTAAATTTAATTCTATTGCTTCATCTTTATCACTATTATTAAATAAAACTAATATATTTGTATCCTTTAATACTCTTTTAAATGCTAATAAATCATTTTTACAATATATTTCTTCAAAATCACCATAAATAAGTTCCTTATTTGCTTTTCTTAATTTAATCATCATTTTATAAAAATTTAATAAATCCTTATTTTGATTTTCTTCATCCCAAATCATACACTTTCTATTATCTGGATCATCTTCTCCATCTAATCCAATCTCATCTCCATAATAAATATATGGAACTCCTATATATAAAAACTGGTATGCAATTGCTAATTTTATTTTATTAATATTTCCTTCACATTCATTATAAATTCTTTTTGTATCATGACTTCCAATTAAGTTCCACATTTGTCTTATAATACTATCCATATATAAAACTCTATTTTCAGCCATTATATCTAAGAATTCTCTTGCATTAATTATATTCTTACCAAAGAAATCTATAATTGCATTTTTAAATGGATAATTCATAATTCCATCTAATTGATCACCTTTTAAAAATGAATTTGCTTCATGCATTATTTCTCCAATTATAATAGTATTTTTATTTGCCTTTTTTATTCTTTTTCTAAATGCTCTCCAAAACTCATGACCAACTTCATCACAAACATCAAGGCGCCATCCATCAATTCCAATTTCTTTAATCCAATATTCTCCAACACTAAGTAAGTACTCTTTAACTTCTTCATTATTAGTATTTAGCTTAGGCATATTTTCACATCCATTTGCAAAAGTATAATACTTATCTTTTGCTTGACTTACAGGCCATGAATCTATAAAGTACCACTCCTTATATTTTGATTGTTGTTGATTTTTAATTAAATCCTTAAAAGCAAAAAAATCTGAACCTGAATGATTAAACACAGCATCAAATATTATTTTAATGCCATTATTATGCGCTTTTTCAACTAATTCTCTTGCTTCATTTATAGTTCCAAATTGAGGATCTATATCAAAATAATCTTTTGTATTATATTTATGATTAGTTGTTGATTTAAAAACTGGAGTAAGATAAATCAAATTCACACCTAACTCTTTTAAATATGATAGTTTTTCTATTACTCCCCTTAAATCTCCTCCATACATACTTTTTGTATTAACTTTTCCTTTTCCCCAGGAAAGTGTTCCTTCTGTATTTTTGCTATTGTCTCCATTACAAAATCTATCAGGAAATATTTGATATATAATTGATTCTTGAAGCCATTTTTCTTCTTCGTATAAATCCTCTTCTGCTATATATGGAAATTGAAAGGAATTCATATCATTATATTTAAAATTCTTATTAACAAAGCCTCTTTCATTATATTCAAAGCTTTCATCATTATTATCAATAAACTCAAAATAATACCTATATCTATTTCTAAATACTGAAACTTCTACTTGATAATATGTAAATAACTCTGTTTCAGCTACTATTACCATTTCTTTTTTCCTATAAGAATTTTCCCAATCATACCTATCTTTATAATGAATATAACATTTTTTTATATCATTTCTTGCAACTCTTACTCTTACTATTAATGTATCCTTATCTTTTCCATAAGCATATGGCGTATCTAATACATGAAATACTGCATATTTATTCATATAATCACCTCATTTATTATTAAACATTTACACAAATAATTATAATTTAAAATTTTGGATTAATTTGTATATTTGTAATATAATATTTATATATTTAATGTATTTTATTTTTATTGGGGGATTTTTTTATGTATGAAAGTTTTATTTCCGATTTAAGTATATTTAGTAATGAATTTTCATCTTTTATAGATACTAATGATAGACCAGCTATACTTTATAAAATTCAACAAAAGCATATTGGAGAATTAGAAGATAATTTAAATTTTGAAGATAAAAAAATAGATTTATATATTTGGAATGCTATTTTTTCAAGAGAAATTATAAGGCATGGTATTTCAAAAAAGTATTTGCATACTCTTTATAATAAATATTATGAAAAAATACCTATGCTAAATGACTTAAAGTCATTACAAGCCTTAGAATTAGAAATGGCTCAAACTTATTTAGAATTTTTAATTAGTGATGTTGAAGTTAAGGACAACTTTATAGTAAACAAGCTTCTTCAACATTTACACATGAATATAGAATGCTTTATGTCACTTGAAAAAATATCTAGTCACTTAGGGATAACTCCAGAATATGCCTCAGCTTGTTTTAAAAAACACATGGGTATCTCATTGATGAAATATTCAAAAAAAATCAAAATTGATAGAGCTAAAGTATTATTGCTTACCACAAATAAAAGTTTACTTGATATTTCAATTTCACTTGGTTTTTATGATCAAAGTCATTTTTCTAGAACCTTTAAATCATTTGAAGGAATTACACCTTCTCAATTTAGAAATACAAACTATATTTAAATTTAATAAAATCAAGTACGGGGCTGATGCACTAAAACTTTTATACACAATATATTGTAGTATTTATTCTTAATGCGACATCCCCCCTCCTATATCAAGATTATATATAATTTGTTACATAATTATTTTCCTTAAATTCAATTAACTTTCACCACCAAACTTTCTTTGTAATTTTTATATATATATTGAAAAAAGAGAGCCTAATAAGCTCTCTTTATAACCTTTAAAAATCTATAATATTATTTTCTTTTTATGCAATTACTAAATAATTTAGCTATAAAAATTAAATTGCTTTTAAATAAATAATACTTCCTTCAATATTTCCTCGTAATTTGCTTATATCTACTCCTAAGTTCATTAATGAACCCCCTAAGAATACTTCTTGAGTTCTTATATTTTTATAAATAGCATCTTCCCTTAAACCCCTTAACTTTAATCTTTTAAAATTAGATATATTACATAAGTCTATACCTTTTAAAACAAGTACAACTTCTAATTTATCCTTAGATATTACTTCAATACACTCAGCTACTTTATTTTCTGAAAAGTCATTTATCACATATAACCTTTTTCCATTAACTTTACCTTTACTTTCGTCCTTTTCAGTATTTATAAATACTTTATTACTCTCTCTAACAGCTATCCCCATAATTAATCTCTCCCTATATTATAAATTTTCTTAATTTCTATGTTAACGTTACCAATAGCATATAACATTTTAAGTAATATATCAACCTCTTTAATAAAAATTGTTTAATTTTCATAATAATGTACAATTTTTTTATATTTGTTTCAAAATAAATAAAAGGGCTGTCGAACTAAAGCTTTTATACACAATATATTGTAGTATTTATTCTTAATGCGACATCCCCTTGTTATTTTCTTACTTTCTTGCTCTTTCAACCTTAAGCTTCTTCCCTTTAATAGTTGAATTTTTAAGTGCTTCTATTACTTTATTTCCTTTTCCATTTAAAATATCTACATAAGAAACATTATCTTGAACATCTATTATTCCAATATCCTCTCCAGTAATTCCTTCTATTCTCGAAATTGCACCTACAAAGTCTACAGCTCTTAACTTTTTCTTTTTTCCACCATTAAAATATAGCTTAGTTATATTCCTATTTATATCTTTAGATTTTTCCTTTTTTACTTTTGGTTTTGATTTTAAAAATTGTATTGCTTCATTTCTTTTATCCTTACTTACTTCAAAAATTTCATTTTCAACAGTAATTTCAAAACCTATGTATTCTTCTATCATATCCAAAAGTCTATCTTCATATTGATTAACAAAAGAAATAGCCTTTCCCCTTGCTCCAGCTCTTCCAGTTCTTCCTATTCTATGTACATAAGCTTCTTTTTCAACTGGTAAATCATAATTAATTACATGAGTAATTCCTTCTACATCAATTCCTCTTGCTGCAACATCTGTAGAAACTAACATTTTAAAATTACCTCTTTTAAATTTCTCCATAACTTCAATCCTATCTTTTTGAAGCATTCCACCATGAATTTTACTTACTGAATATCCCTTTTTATTTAAATTTTCAAAAACCTTATCAACATTTTCTTTAGTCTTACAAAAAATCACTGATGTTTCTGGCACTTCATTTATTAAAAGCTTATTTAAATTATCTAATTTATAAAATTCTTCAAATTTATATAATTCATGAGTTATATTATCTGTTATTAATTTTTGAGCTTTAATTTCAATATTAATAGGATTATTCATATACATTTTACATAATCCTAATATTTCTTCCGGAATCGTTGCAGAAAATAACATTGTTTCTCTTTTTTTATTTAATTTATTAATTATATCCCTAACTTGGTCTATAAATCCCATATTAAGCATTTCATCAGCTTCATCTATTACTAAATATCTTATATTTGAAATATCTAATGTTCCTCTGTCAATATGATCAAAAACTCTTCCTGGAGTTCCTGCTACAATATGAGTCTTTTGTTTTAATTCTCTTGTTTGCTCTGAAAATGGTTGCTTACCAAATACTGCAACAGCTCTTATTCTCTTAAATCTACCTATGTTAGTTAATTCTTCCTTAACTTGAATAGCTAACTCTCTTGTTGGCGTTAAAACTAAAACTTGAGGTTTACTTTCTTCCCAAATTACTTTTTCACATAATGGAATTCCAAATGCTGCAGTTTTCCCACTTCCAGTTTGTGATTTAACTATAATGTCTTTACCATTTAACACTTCAGGTATTACCTTACTTTGCACATCAGATGGATGTTTATAACCTATACCATCTAATGCTTTAATTATTTCATCACATAAATTATATTTTTTAAATGTATTGTTCAATATATTTCCCTCATTTTTGATTTATTTATTATATTTCATTTAATTAGTATAACCTATATTAACAACAAGTAAATAACTTTTGATTTAATTACATCAAAAATAGCAAATAGCTTAACAAATTATTAATTATAATTTGCCTATAACTATTTGCCATTTTCAATTATTTTAAAAATTCTTCAATATTTAATTGTTTTTTAAATTCTTCTAATCCAATTCTATCTATGTAATTCCCTAGTCTTTCTCTACCTTGACCATTTTCTGCATAAATGTCAATTACTCTTTCAACAACATCAAAAATTTTATCATCTGGAATATTCATAGCAATTCTATCACCTAATCTAGGAATAACTCCTCCTCTTCCTCCAAGGTAAAGAATCCATCCTTTTGGACCTCCAATTAATCCAATATCTCTAGTATGACTATCAGCACAGCTATTTGGACATCCACTTACTCCAATTTTTAATTTATTAGGAAGGTTTCTTCCATGGAATGCTCCATCTAATTTAGCTCCTATTGCAACTGAATCTTGTAATCCTCTTTTACAGAAAGTTGTTCCTGGACATATCTTTACACTTCTTACACATAACCCTATAGCTGCTCCTGGCTTCATTCCTAAATCTAACCATGCATTATCTATATCTTCTTCCTTTATTCCAACTATTGCAATTCTTTGAGCACCTGTAACCTTTACGGCAGAAGCATTATATTTTTCCGCAACATCTGCTATATCTCTAAGCTGTTTTGGCGTTATTAATCCTCCTATTAAATGTGGTGCTATTGCATATGTTTCCATATCCCTTTGTATTACAGCTCCCTTATCTAATAAATCTTTCATAGATAAAAACTCCTTTCAAGTCTAAAAAACTAAAATTTAAAATTCATATATTTCACTTATGTATTATATACAATTTTTATTAGAAAGTAAAAAACTATCTTATTATTATAGACAGTTTTTTATTTCTATTTTCTATCATTTCATTTAATATATATTTTAACTTTTTAATATTAATTTCAAATACATTTTCCTTAATTTCAATTTTAATATTTTCTTTTTCATTTTCAATTGAATTAATAATACTTCTAAATTCAATTATATTTAATGCTTTAACTTCTTTTCTTCCATATCCAATATCATATTTATGTGTATTAGCATCATCTTTATTTTCAAATAAATTAATAATTCCACTTCTATCATATGCTAATTTATAATTTCCATTAACATTTAATTCATCACTTTCAATTGCATAAATAACTTTTCCATAAAACTTCATCATAGTAAATAAAATCATTAATTCATATTGATTTTTTTCTAGAAAATTTTCTTTTCCAACTTTATTAAAATGTATATTTAACAAATCATATGGTACCATAACCATAGTACATTTTCCTTCATCTATAGAAAATTGATAAATACCATTAAATACCCCATATTTAATAGCTTCTATTATTTCTTCACCTTTTAATACCCTTATATATTCAACTTCATCTTTAATTAATCTAAAATGATTTACAAAATCTTGGGCAAATTCTCTTTCTGAAAAAAACCATATTGTTGGTAATTTTTTATGATTCAAAGCACATAATGGCTTAGCAGTATTATTTTTAATTTCTTCTAATGAAGATTTTTTTGAAGCTATAGTATAAACTTCTTTTAATTCTAAAAACTCATTTAAAGCTTCTTCATATTTATTTCTAAACTTAACTACATCTTCCCTTGGAGTTTTTGAAAGTTCCTGTAATATATCTTGATACCTTTTTGTTGTGCTCATATTCATTTTTTCCCCTTTTCCCCTCATTAAATGTTTACATAACAATTATATACTTTTTTTAATAATTTATCAAATTGATAAGTTATTTTTAAACTTTTGTTTTTAAATCTTTATGTTTCCATTATTATTGGAATTATAGTTGGCCTTCTTTTAGTTTTTTCATAAATATAATTTTCTGTAGCTTTTTTCATATTGCTTTTTAATACATACCATTCAATAACCCCTAACTCTAAACACCTTTCAACTTCTATAATTGATATTTCTTTAACTTTATTAATTAATTCTTCTGATTCTTTAACATATACAAATCCCCTTGTAATAACATCAGGTCCTGATACAATAATTAAAGCTTCCCTATCAATTGCTACAACTATAGTCAACATTCCATCTTGAGCTAAATGCCTTCTATCCCTTAAAACAATATTACCAACATCTCCAACACCTAAACCATCAACAAATACAGCTCCTGTTTTAACCTTTCCTCCCTTTTTACACCCCTCATTTGTAAGTTCTAATATATTTCCAGTTTCTAAAATAAATATATTATTTTTATCCATTCCTAACTTTTCAGCTAAATCACCATGATGTTTTAAATGCCTATATTCCCCATGTATAGGCATAAAATATTTAGGATGAACTAAAGTATGTATTAACTTTAATTCCTCTTGATATGCATGACCAGAAACGTGAACAGCTTCTAAATCCTCATATACTACATCTGCCCCCTTTCTAAATAATTCATTTATAACTCTAGAAATTAATCTATCATTTCCTGGAATTGGTGATGCAGAAATAATAAAAGTATCATTTGGTTCTATAAGTATTTTTCTATGATTAGAAAATGCTATTCTTGCCAATGAAGCCATAGGTTCTCCTTGACTACCAGTTGTAATTAATGTTATTTGATTATTTTCGTAATTTTTTAAATCATCAATAATTAAAATTTCAGAATCTGGTATATGAAGATACCCCAACTCAATAGCAACTTTTGATATATTTTCCATACTTCTTCCATTAAAAACAATTTTTCTATTATTTTTTATTGATGCGTCAACTATTTGCTGCATTCTATGTATATTAGACGCAAAAGTAGCAACAATAACTCTTCCCTTAGCTTTACTAATTATTTTTTCTAATGTATATCCTATACTCCTTTCTGATAATGAATGCCCCTTTCTTTCCACATTGGTACTATCAGCCATAAGCAAAGTAACACCTTCTTTACCTAAGTTAGATATTCTTTGCAAGTCCATTGTTTCTCCATCAATTGGAGTATAATCTATCTTAAAATCACCAGTATGAAGTATTATTCCAACTGGAGTAAATAAAGCTAAACTACAAGAATCAGCTATGCTATGAGTATTTCTAATAAATTCAACCTTAAACTTATTAAACTTAATAATATCCCCTACTTCAACATTATTTAACTTTACACTATTTAATAATTTATGCTCTTTTAATTTTGTTTTTACAATACCTATTGTCAATTTTGTCCCATAAACAGGTACATTTATTTCTTTTAACACATAAGGTAATGCCCCTATATGATCTTCATGCCCATGCGTTAAAAATATTCCTTTTACTTTTTTTATATTATTTTTTAAATACCATATATCAGGTATTATTAAATCTACTCCATACATTTCTTCATCTGGAAATGAAATTCCGCAATCTATAACTATAATTTCATCATCACATTCAAAAGCTGTAATATTTTTCCCTATTTCACCTAACCCACCAAGTGGAATTATTTTTACTTTTTCCTCACTCATTAAAACATTTCCTTTCATTGTTTTATCAACTTCCTTATATTTATTATTCCTTTGCAATTTATTAGTTATTCCTAATATTTCTTAATGGTTACTATTTTAACAATCAAGAATTTAATATTTTCATGAAAGGCTCTTCTTTAGTGAATTTTTGATACTAAAACAATTATACTATCTACAATTCTTTTATTTAATTGTTTTATGTCCTAATACCTGGCTAATGGCTGTGGACACTAAAAATTTATACATATCCCAATTTAGTTTAAAATAAATTTTTATAAAAAATTAATGACAAAGGTCATTTCATTTAAGCTTATTATGCTTAATATTCGAAATTTCCTTTGTCATTTTAATTTATTAATTTAGTCATTATAAAATAAGCTTTCTGAAGCATATTCTGCATCACAAGTTACATCTATTCCAAGCTTTCTAAATGTCTGTTCATCACTTGTTGGAAGTATAGTAACTGAATGAGCTTGAGCTCCTTTAAGCATTGCTAACTTATCCATAGCAACTTGTGCTGTTGGATTAGTTGCTGCTGAAATACTTAATGCAATTAATACTTCTTCACAATTTAAAGATACTTTTTTATTTCCTAATGTTTTAGATTTTAAATCTAAAATTGGTTGTAAGATAACTGGAGATATTAAATGTATATCATCAGCTATATTAGCTAAATATTTTATTGAATTTAATAAAGCTGCTGCTGATGCATCTAATAATTGTGATCCTTTACCTGTAACAATAACTCCATCTTCTAATTCCATGGCAACTGCTGTGCAAATTTCAGCATTTTCTTCTTTTAACTTAGCTGCACGTTCTCTTGCTGGAAGAACAACTTTTCTATCTTCTTCCTTTAAGTTAACTTGTTCCATTATTAGCTTTGCATGCTCAAATGTTTCCTTATCTACATAACCTTTTTTATATTCACATCCAGTTTTAAAATATCTTCTTATTATTTCTTGTCTTGAAGCTTCCTTAACTACTTCATCATCAACTATACCAAATCCAACTCTATTAACTCCCATATCTGTTGGTGATTTATAAACTGATTCTTTTCCAGTAATTTTTTCTATTATTCTCTTAAGTACTGGGAATGTTTCTAAATCTCTGTTATAGTTAACAGCAGTTTCTCCATATGCTTCTAAATGGAAGTAATCTATCATGTTAACATCTTTTAAATCAACTGTTGCTGCTTCATAAGCTATGTTTAATGGATGTTTTAATGGAACATTCCATACTGGGAATGTTTCAAACTTAGAATATCCTGCAACATTTCCTCTCTTATTTTCATGATATAATTGACTTAAGCATGTAGCAAGCTTACCACTTCCTGGTCCTGGTGCAGTAACAACTACTATTGGTTTGCTTGTTTCGATATATGGATTTTGTCCATATCCTTCTTCACTAACTATAGTATCAACATCTGTTGGATATCCCTTAGTAGCTCTATGCTTATAAACTTTTATTCCACGTCTTTCTAACTTGTTTATGAAAACAGTAGCTGAAGGTTGATCATTATATCTAGTTATTACAACCGAATTAACTTCTAAATCATAACTTCTTAAATCGTCTATTAATCTTAAAACATCCATGTCATAAGTAATTCCGAAATCACCTCTAATTTTGTTTCTTTCGATATCACCTGCATATACTGCTATAACAACTTCTGCTTTATCTCTTAATTTGTGTAATAATTTTATTTTTGCATTTTCATCAAATCCTGGTAAAACTCTTTTTGCATGTAAATCAAATAAAAGTTTTCCTCCAAATTCTAAGTATAACTTATCATAGTTATTTACTCTTTCTAATATGTACTTTGATTGCTCTTCTAAATACTTTTCATGATCAAATCCTATTTTCATATGTCCACTCCTAATTTTATAGTTTTTTTTTAACATAAAGAGATTTATATTACTAAATCTATTTATGTTAAATTGCAACTATTTAATAAAAATTTAATTATTTTTATTAATTAGGCACAAAATATATAATATTATTACATAAAATTTTCATAAAGTAAACTATAAAATACGAAATTTAATTTATTCAGAATATTTATAATTCGTCAAATAAAATATACTTTTTGAAAGTTCCTCATTACTGTTCATTTATTATCTTATTTTAATTGTAATTAATTTAATCTATATACTTCTATAAAATATATTATTTACCTATGCTTATGAATGTGTTATATCAAAATGTTGTTAACAACATTTTGATATAACACATTCATATACTTATTAAACACTATATTTTAATCATTACTTGTTTTAATTTTATATCTACTATAACTAATATTATTTATATATTTATCTGTAACACTTAATACATTATAAATTTCAAATTTCAAACTATAAAAAATTTACTTCTTAATATATATCTTATAATAAAATGACTTGGCAGAATTGACCAAGTCATTTTAATAATATAAAAATTTATTAAACACTATCTTCTTCTATTTTGAAACATTTCCCGCCACGTTAAGTACATCCCATGTTCTTGAAAATGGTGGAGCATAACAAAGATCTAACATTCCTAATTGTTCTGTTGTCATCTTTGCATAAATACATGCAGCTAAAACATTACATCTTTGAACTGCATCTTTATATCCAGCTACTTGCCCACCTAAAATAACCCTAGTATGTGCATCATAAATAAGTTTAACATAAATTCTTTCTCTTCCAGGATAATAGCTAGTTTGATTCATATCTGTTATAAATTTAGTTTTGTAATTAAATCCTAAATTTAAAACTTCCTTTTCTGAAAGACCAGTTCTAGCTGCTTCCATATCCATAACTTTAATACAACTTGATGCCATAGAACCTTGGAAAGAATTATTTTGTCCAGCTAAATTTTCCCCAACTATTCTTCCAAGCTTATTAGCCCCAGTTGCAAGTGGTACATATATTTCCCTATCAGTAATTAAACTATTTATAGTTGCACAGTCACCAGCTGCATATACATCTTCAACTGATGTTCTTCCATACTTATCAACTACAATTGCACCATTTCTAATCATTTTTATTTCATCACAATTTAAGAAATCAGTATTTGGTTTTACACCAGTTGCAAGTATAACTATATCAGCTTCAATTTCTCTTTTATTTGTTTTCACCTTAGAAACTTTTCCATCACCTATAAGTTCAATTACTGTTTCTGATAATAAAAGATTAACACCATTTTCTCTTAATTCTTCTTCTAAAAGATCAGTTATATCCTTATCAAATACCTCTTGAAGAACTCTATCTTGAAGTTGAATAACAGTAACTTCCTTACCTCTATGTTTTGCTGCTTCAGCAGCTTCAAGACCTATAAAACCAGCACCTATAATAGCAATTTTTTTATTTTCTTCCTTTGACATTAATTCTCTTAATTTATTCCCATCATCCATTGATTTTAATGTAACTACATTTTCTAAATCAATATTTTTAATTGGTGGAATTATTGCTCTTGCTCCACTAGCAATCATTAACTTATCATAACTTTCTTCTAACACTTCATTTGTATTAAGATTTTTTACTGTTACCTTTTTGTTAGAAAAATCTACATTTGTTACTTCATGTTTTGTATGTATTTCTACTCCTGCTTCTCTAAATGCTTCTGGAGTTCTTGCTATCATTTCATTTGAATCATCAAAGAATCCTCCAACATAATATGGTAGTCCACAAGCACCAAAAGAAACTATATCACCTTTTTCATATACTACAACATCGTCATTTGGTGAAAGTCTTTTAAATTTAGCAGCTGCACTCATTCCTGCTGCTATACCACCAATGATTATAACTTTCATCTTAAACACCATCCTCTTCTGTAATTGAATTATCAATTATTTATACTTTATTACTTTTGTTATGTTTATATAAAAATAAACCATTTTTTAAATAATATTTATTTTTATTATAAATGAAATTTCAAAAAAATAATAATATAAATTTATATCTTTAAATAAATTTATTTTTTTATATACTAAAAAATATATTAATTATTTTAATTCTTGATTTAATATTTTCTAAATTACTAAAATTAATATTCCCTACAAAAATTTAGTTTTATTTTAATATTTCTTTTGATATCTTTTGTAACTCTTCATATGATATACCAATCTTATTTTTAAATATTTCATTATCTATTCTTGAAACAACAACTTTATCTGGTTTTATTTTATCAATTATACTTTTTAATTTATTAACCTACTCTTCATTATCGTTATATCCCTTTATAATAGTAATTTCAAATATAATATGTTCATTATACTGATTTTTATATAATTATACCATTTTATATTCTTTTTATAACTTTATAATCATAAAATACTTATGTAATAATAAGTAGAGAGGTTTAAAATGTTTTATAATAATTCTTTATTTCCATTACTTTTATCAACTATAGCAGGTTTATCTACACTTGTAGGTGCTATAATAATATTTTTTACCCAAAGTAAAAATGAAAAATTTTTAACCTTTGCTTTAGGTTTTTCAGCTGGAGTAATGATTGCTGTGTCTTTTATGGATTTATTTCCTACCGCTGAAAGTTCTATATCAAAATATCATGGAAATACACCGGGTATATTATGGTCAATTTTTTTCATGCTAATTGGTGCAATAATAGCATATTTAATAGACCTTTTAATTCCTGAAAGCACACCAAATCATGATATTAAATATGATAATAACTTTGATATTTTTAGAGTTGGTTTAGTTTCAACAATTGCTTTGATGATACATAACTTTCCTGAAGGTATAGCAACATTTGTTTCAAGTTATCAAGATACTTCCCTTGGCATTACAGTTACTATAGCTATTGCACTTCATAACATTCCAGAAGGTATAGCTATTGCAATGCCAATATATTTTGCTACCAAAAGCAGATATAAGGCCATAAAATATGCCTTCTTATCTGGTATGGCTGAACCCCTTGGTGCATTAATTGCATTTTTATGTTTAAAGCCTTTCATTAATGACCTTATATTAGGAATTATTTTTGCTGTTGTTTGTGGAATAATGCTATATATATCACTTGCTGAACTTATTCCATCTTCTCAAAAATATGGATATTCAAAAATTGCATTAATATCTACATTTTTAGGATTTTGCATGATGCCCTTAACTCATATTTTTACATCAATTTAATCTTATCTTGAATAACTTTAATTTTTTTTATTAAAATAATAATATAAAATTAATTTTGGAGGATTGTATGATTTTTTTAAGCTCAATTGCATTAATAGGAATTGTATATACCTTAATTGAAATTGCATATGATTTTTTAAATGATATTACAATTTCCTAAAAAAACTGCCATCTAAATTAATCTAATAAATAGATTAATTTAGATGGCATAATTATTATAAATTAAATACTTTTAATACATCTTGTGAATTTTTAGTTGTTTTTAAATTTTCTATTGCTTCAACATCACCTAATGCTTGAGCTATATTTGATAATATTTCTAAATGCTCCTCTCCCTTTGTTGCAATAACAATTAATAAATATATTCCATATAAATATCACTAATTACTTAATGACAAATTTGAATATAAAATATAAAATATAAAATAGCAATCTCACAATACAACTGTAAGATTGCTGCTTTACATTACTCATCTAAACACTTATAAATTGCCTTAGCTACCCCATCATTATTATTAGTATCTGTAATATATTTAGCTATTTCTTTAATTTCTGGAATTGCATTTTCCATAGCATAAGAATTTTCAAATTCAATAAACATTGAATAATCATTAAAACTATCCCCAAGAACAATTACTTCATTTTTATCTATTCCCATTTTTTTAATTACTTTAGCTAATATTAATCCCTTTTGAGCTTCAATATCACTTATTTCAATATCATTAGAAAAAGTTGATGCAACTGCTAAATCTGATGTGTTTTCTTTAATTTTATTCTTTAATTCTGCTATTAATTTTTCATCATTATCAAAAGTAATAATTTTTAAAATTTCTATATCTGTTTCTATAATTTCAAAAATATCATCTAAAAATTTCATTCCTCTTTCTGCATGAAATTTATTAACAAACTCAATTACTTCTTCTTCATTCATCTTTGGATTAAACAATTTAAATCTTTCTATAACAGCTTTTTTATCACTTTCTTTATTAGTCATATATGCTCCATTAGTTGTCATTAATTGAATACATAATCCTGCTTCATTTAATATATCAAATACTATTTTTACACTTTGTTTATTCATATAGACATTTTCAATTACATTACCATTTATATCTCTATATTCTGCACCATTACTTAATATACATTCACATTTTAAATTGCATTCTTCTAAATATGGCTTTACTGTATCATAATCTCTTCCTGTTACGATTGTAAAATGCCTTCCCATTTCTTGTGCTTTTCTTATAGCTTTTAAATTTTCTTCAGATATCATATGATCATCATTTAATAAAGTTCCATCCATATCACTTGCTATTAATTTTATCATATTTTATTCGCCTACTCCTTATCTTTAATGTTATTTTATATTATTTATTATACCAAACTTTATTATATAAGATATAAATAATAAAGTTAAATTTATTAAGTAACATAAAAAATGGACCACATATTATAAATAAAATGCAATCCATTTTCTTAATTAATTACTAAAGTTCTTCACCATTAGTTTCTATTACTTTTTTATACCAATAGAAACTCTTCTTTTTACTTCTATTTAAAGTACCATTTCCTTCATTATCTTTATCGACATAAATAAATCCATATCTCTTTTTCATTTCTCCAGTTGATGCCGATACTAAATCTATACATCCCCATGGAGTATATCCTATTAAATCAACTCCATCTGCAATTGCTTCTTTCATTGCTTTAACATGTTCACTTAAATACTCAATTCTATAATCATCATTTATAGTTCCATCTTCTTCCGGAGTATCTATAGCACCTAATCCATTTTCAACTATGAATAATGGCTTTTGATATCTATCATATAATTGATTTGACGTTATTCTTAATCCAAGTGGATCAATTTGCCATCCCCATTCTGATGCCTTTAAATATGGATTCTTTACAGTTTTAAAGGCATTCCCTGAAGTTTTTCCATTAATTATTTCTGGATCAACACTTGCACATCTACTTGAATAATAACTAAATCCAATAAAGTCTACAGTATTACTCTTTAATATTTCTTCATCCTTTTCACCAAATACAAGCTCAATTCCATTTTCTCTTAAGAATCTCTTTGCATAACCAGGATATTCTCCTCTTGATTGAACATCTATAAAGAATAAATTTTCCCTTTCCTTATCCATAGCTTTTTGCACATCTTCTGGATTGCAACTATATGCATAAGTTGCTCCAGCAGCAAGCATACATCCTATCATAGCTCCTGGAATTATTTCATGTGCCATTTTAGTTGCTAATGCACTTGCTATAAGTTCATGATGAGCTGATTGATACTTAATTTGAAGTTCATTATCCCCTTCTTCAAATCTAACACCAGCCCCCATAAATGGTAGGTGTAATATCATATTAATTTCATTAAATGTCATCCAATACTTAACTTTATCCTTATATCTTGTGAAGATAGCCTTACAATAATTTAAATAGAAATCTACAAATTTACGATTTTTCCACCCACCAAACTTTTCGATAATTCCAATTGGAGTATCAAAATGGCATATTGTAACTACTGGTTCTATTCCATGTTTAATCATTTCATCAAACATTTCATCATAAAATTTTAATCCATCTTCATTTGGAATTTCTTCATCTCCTTGAGGGAATATTCTTGACCAAGCAATTGATATTCTTAAACATTTAAATCCCATCTCTGCAAATAATGCTATATCCTCTCTAAATCTATGATAAAAATCTATAGACTCATGTGATGGATAATACTCTCCTTCAATAGGTCTTAAAATATCAATTTTACCTTCCATAACTTTTCTTCTATTTTCTCCAGCTGGACAAAGATCAACAGTTGTTAATCCTTTTCCCCCTTCTTTGTATCCACCTTCACATTGGTTTGCAGCTAAAGCTCCTCCCCACAGAAAATCTTTTGGAAATTTATTAAAATTATTATTCATAACTATCTCCTCTTTTATTTACTAAAGTATTGTAATCAATGTTTCTCCTGTATTAACTGATTTAATGTCCTTTGGTACTATTTCTAAATATTCCATAGTATTTGTGATAATAACAGGTGTAATTAATTCATAACCTTCATTTTTTATAGCATTCATATCAAATTCAACTAAAGTATCTCCAACTTTAACCTTATCTCCATCTTTAACATGTGCAGTAAAATGCTTACCATCTAATTGAACTGTATCCATACCAATATGAATCAAAATTTCAGCTCCATCTTCTGATTTTAATCCAATTGCATGCTTTGTTTTAAATATCATTTGAACTGTACCGTTTATTGGTGATACTACCTTTCCTTCTGTTGGATTAATAGCAATACCCTTCCCCATCATTTCTGATGCAAATGTTTCATCCTTAACTTCATTTAAAGGAACTATATTTCCTTTTAATGGGCTAGCAATAGTAATTTTATTCATTAATGGTGCTTTATCTACTGAAACTTCTCCTAAAGATTCATCTTCTATTTGATCATCTTCATTTGCATGATCTTCAAATCCAATTATCCAAGTTAAAGCAAATGCAGATACAAATGCTATAGCGCAACCAATTAATGCATGAACAATATTCATTGGATTTTCCCCTATAAATATAGCAATAGATGCTAATCCTGGTGCTCCTGATGAATAACGAACAACTCCCATAAGTCCAATATATAATCCAGCTAAAGCTCCTCCTGAACAAACAGCTATAAGAGGTTTTTTAAGCTTCATTGTAACACCATACATCGCTGGTTCTGTAATTCCAAGCAATGCAGTAAGTCCTGCTGATCCTGCTAATTGTTTTAAATCTCTATTTTTAGTTTTTAAAGAAACACATAAAACTGCGCCACCTTGAGCTATATTAGATACAAGCATGCCTGGTCCTAAAACATTTTCTGATCCCTTTAATGCTAAATCATTAAATGATAATGGGAAAAATGCATAATGCATACCAACTAAAACAAGCAATGGAGATACTCCACCAATTATCATTGGTATTGACCAAGGTGCAACATTATTTATAGATGTTACAATATCAGCTAAACCTTCGCCTAAAACTGATCCTATAGGCCCTAAAGCTATTAAAGCTAATGGCCCCATAACCAATATAGTAATTAAAGGTTTTGAGAAAAATTTAATTGGTTTTGGTGATATTTTATCTGCAAAATTTTCAACATATGCCATTACCCAAACAACTAGTATAATCGGAATAACTGAAGATGTATAACTTACTAACTTAACAGGTAATCCAAATAAAGTTACAGCTTCTTTTGCATTTACTAAAGCTGTCCAGTTCGGATGAATCATTATTCCTCCCATTAACATACCCATAAATGGATTACACTTAAATTTAACTGCCGCAGTATATCCAAGTGCTACTGGGAATAAGAAGAATATTGCATCTGCCATAAAGCTTAATATATAGTAAGTTTGACTTTCTTTAGACATTAATCCAAAAGTAGTTAATAATACTAAAACAGCCTTTAACATTCCAGCTGCCGTAAGTGGTGGTAATATTGGAGTAAAAGTACCTGAAATTATATCAAATATCTTATCCAATCCTTTCTTATCACCATCATTTTTAGAACTAGAACTTTGGAAATTACCAATCTTTAATAACTCCTTATATACACTAGCAACATCACTACCTATAATTATTTGATATTGGGCTCCTTTATCTACAACACCCATAACACCTTTTGTTTTCTTTATTGCTTCTGTATTCGCTTTTGATAAATCTTTAAGATTAAATCTTAATCTTGTTGCACAATGTGTTAAATTCGATATATTTTCTTGTCCACCGATATTTTTTAATATTTCTTTTGCTAAATTTTCATAATTCATAGCTTAATTCCTCGCTTTCAATATTTTAATTTTCTAAAATTTAAAATTTTGAAGAATTAAGGTTTTGCCTAGCCTAACCTAGTAACAATCCTATGAAACTTCTAAGGTTATATTAATTTTCCTAATCATCACCTCCACAATTTAATTATCAGCTAATAAAAAATTATATAAAAAACCTAAACTAACTTTTAAAATTAAAACTACAGATATGATTACTTCTAGCATTCTACTTCAAATAAAATGATAAATACCTTAATAAATTATTCTAATGAATTATCATATCTACTGCTTAATTTTAATTATTAATTTAGGTTTTGCCTGATCTAATCAGTAACAATCCTAATGGAAAGTATTAAAATTATATTTAATTTTAACAATTTTCATGTACTACTCTAGCTGTATGTATTATTAAATATAACATTTCTTCTTTAGTTAATTGAGTACAATATTTTTGCTTTATAAATCCCTCAATTCTTTTTACACACTCATAAGAATTTGGATACTTAAGTTTTATCATGTCAAATAAATCATTATCATTATCTTCATAATATCTTCCACTAGATAGTCTTTGAGTAAAGAATTTTAAATGAGTAATAAATCTGTAATAATTAATCGATTCTTCATCAAATTCAATATTAAAATGATACTTTACCACCTTTAATATTTCTTCAATTAATTTAATCATATCTACTATTTCTGGCATTTCTTGATCAAGTTCACCATTTAAAATATGCATTGCTATTGATGCTGCTTCATCTTCTGGTAACTCAAAATTTAAATTCTCCTCAATAATCTTTAATGCATGGATTCCAATTTCAAATTCAACTTTATGAAGTCTCTTAATATCCCAAAGCATTGCATTCTTTATTTCTAAGTTTTTTTCTGCTCTACTAATTGCAAAACTAATATGATCTGTAAGTGTTAAATAAATATTTTCATTTAACTTTGTACCCAACTTATTTTCTGCATATTTTATTATATTTTCTGCAACTTCTAAATACTTTGCTGGAATATCATTCACTAAAGTAAGCAACTTTTCATTTATACTTTTATTTTCTAAGACGAATATTTTTTCTATTTTACTCTCATCAATCTCATCGCCTTTTTTCTTTTGGAAAGCTATACCCCTTCCCATAACAACTGCTTCTTCACTATTTTCACTTATAATTGTCACAACATTGTTATTTAATACTTTATTTATGATCATATCAGTATAATCTCCTCATTTTTATATTCACTAATTTAAGATATTAAACTTAATTAAAGTTATACAAAAAACCTAAATCAATATCAAATAATACATATAATCATCATATAAAAATAATTAATATACATATATTTGGTATCAATTTAGGTTTTGCCTGCTTACTCAGTAACAATCCCAAAATGGACTCCACTATTAACTTATTTTAATTTTATCAACAAATGTAAACATTGTCAATATATTTTTAATTTAATTCTACTGTTAAATTTGAATCATTATCTGAGTCATCTTTTTCATTGATAATAAACTCAACTATATTTTTACCATATGGTAAACAAAATTGTATAAATGGCCCTATTGCTAACATTGAAATAATTGTCCCTATTCCAACCTTTCCACCAAGAATAAATCCAACAATTAAAAATGTTGCATCAAATGCTATTCTAACCCATCTATATTGAAAATTTAATTTATCTTTTATTATAAATGGAATAATGTCATTAGGAGCTACTCCTATATCACTTTCAGACATTATAGAAAATCCTGCTGAAATTATAAAACATCCTGCTAAAACTATTAACATCTTTATTAAAATATTAGCAGATTCAATTGGAAAATAAGATACTAACTTAACATTTAAATCAATTATAGGTCCTACTCCAACAACACATATTAATGTTCCAATTTTTATACGCTTCATATCAGTTAATAATATTATTATAAATAATGCTATTAATATTATCATATTTGCTACACCAGGTGTAACTTCTGTACTTCCTGAAATCATTTGTACTATTGAAAATTCTTTTAATCCCGTTTTATTTAGAACCGTTGCCAATCCTTGAGTAAAAACAGTAAATGGATCAGATCCTATGCTTGTCTGCAAAAATACTGCAACTCCAAATTGAATTATACTCATTCCAATAAAGAATAATACTAATCTTTTTACTAATCTACTTACTTCTTTCAATTTTTTCACCCTTTACTATTATTTTTCTTCAACTAAGTGTTCTGACTATATTATTTTATTTAAGTGTGCAATTATTATTTTATATAACACTCCCTATTTTGTCAAAACCTTACTTTAATTTAATAATAAATAATAAAGTAAGATATTTCTCTACTTAGTAATATCAATTTCATAGTTTTAAATTTTAAAATTCATAAATATTTCTCCCCTTATCACTTCAAAAACTTCATATTTTTCTACACATTAAAAAACCCCATTTAATCTTATACTTTAATATAAATGGGATTATTGCTTTACTTATTTAGAATATATAATTTAAAACTTCAAAGTTTAGTCTACTACAGCAGGATTTTTACTTTATTTTTACCTTATTTATTTAAAATACATTCATCCATATATTCTTTAATATACTCTTTTGAATAATATATATTATCTTTTAAATTAATAAAATTATTATCTTTTATTGATTCACTATTATCTAATACTCTTACCCTTATAGTCGCCCATACTCTCTCTCCTATATTTAACTCCCTAATATTCCATATTATCTTTTTAGCAATATTGCTAATTTCTCCTTTTGAAATTTCTATTTCTTTTATAGCCTTTCCATCCACAATCACATCCATAATTTCAATATCTTTTGCTTTGTCTGGCCCATTATTAATAATACTTATTTCATATTCTGTTATTTCACCAATTTTTGCTTGGTTATTATAACTTGACTTTGTAACACTTAAATTGCAAATCCTTGCATCAATTTTAATCATTCCTATTGCAGCCTCTTCATAATAATTTCCTTCTCTTTTTTCCATACTTTTTGAAATTGAATGAGAATATCCTGTAATATATAAATTTAAATTATTATCTATAGCCATTGCTAATGCAAAATCACTTATATTCTTTCTTAAAAACTTTCCAACTAATAATGATTTTCTTTTTTCTTTACTTGGATCTATTTTTATAAAAAAAGAATTATATCCATCTTTAACCCAACCATTATCATAACCTTCTACAGGAAAATCTGTAGATGTTGTAAATCCACATATATATGCATATCCATTAGAATCTATCTTTATATCTGAACATACATCACTTCCATTCCCCCCTAAATATGTTCCATATATCAGACCATTATCTCCACATAATTTTGTATCAAGCTTAATAAAAAATCCTGACCCTTCTATTGCATAAATATTTTTTTGAAATGCATTTTCACTTATAGGAAAATCTTCTCTTGAATTAGTTGTTCCTGTTATATATACATTTTCTTCTAAATCAACAGCAATTCCATATCCTGCTTCTTCACCATTCCCACATAATAATGAAGAATATAATACTCCCTCTTCTCCATCTTTTTCTAAATCAAATTTAGTTATAAAAGCACTACTTAGCCCCCCTGTAACTTTAGTTTTATATGAATTTTCTGTTACAGGAAAATCTGAAGATTGAGTAATACCAGTAATATAAACGTAATTATTTTGATCTATTGCTAAAGCTGAAAAATTAGTAGAATCATTTCCTCCAAAGTATGTTCCATATAATAATGCTTCTTTTCCTTTTTTAGATATATCTAATTTTAATAAAAACCCAACATCTACAGATTCGCAATTAAATTTCTTATATCCATTTTCAGTTATAGGAAATCCTAAACTTGAATTTGTTAAGCCACATACATATACATTTTTATTTTTATCTATAGCTACTGAATAAGCATAATCATATAAGTTTCCCCCTAAATATGTTCCATAAATAAAACTATTTAAACCAACTTTAGAAGTATCTATCTTAATTAAAAAACCAGTACTATTTCCACCTGGATAATTAGATGCATATGATTTTTCTGTTATTGGAAATTCATACTCTGAATTTGTTGAACCTACTATATATGCATTTTCTTCATCATCTACAGCAATTCCTACTCCTTCATCATTTTTTTCTCCACCTATATATGCTGCATATTTCAAAGCAGATTGTCCTTTTTTACTGCTATCTATTTTTACTAAAAATGCACTATAGTCCTTAGCCTCTAAAATATTTTTATGTGGCTTTTTATTCGGATACTTTTGGACCCCTATTTCTCCAGTAATATAAATACACTTATTTTCATCTACAGCTATTGAATTTCCTCTATCAACTACAAAAGTATAATTAAACTTTTCAAATACTATTGGTAATGTAATTTTTAAATTTTTTTCATTTTCATAGTTTTGTATACAAAACTTTACCTTGCCTTCTTCATTTATTTCAAAGTTTCCTGTTACTTCACAACTGCAATCTTCCTGAGTTACCCTTGGATTTAATATTTTTAATATATTTTCTTTAATATTAATATTTATATTTCCTTCTTCATCTAAATATATATTATTGGCACCTTGAAAATTTAATAATATTTTATCTAAGCTTTTCTTGGAGCTTACTTGAAACTCCCACTTTATTGTCCCTTCACTTTCATAATATAATATATCTATTCCTTTATATATTTCTTTATAAAGTAATTTTTCATATAATGGTATGGAACATTTCCAATTCAAACTATTTTCTCCCTTAAAATAATTCAATCTACAGTTGAATTCATTTTTTCCTATTATTTGAGGAGACTTATTTCCATTTTCAAAACTTACCCTTAAAATATTTATTCCATATTTACTATATTTTTTATCTTCTTCATTTAATATTAAGCTATTTTCTAGTTCTTTTAACTCTTGTATTTTTTCATTACTCCTAAAGGATAATATTATTTCATTATCATTAAAAAATGTTGTACATTCCTTTTTATTTAATGCAAACTGTACCTTTTCATCATGTTGCCCAATATTTTTTTCAAATATTAATGGCAAACTATTTAATACATTTGATATTTTTATATTGTTCATTATCCCTCAATTCCTTTACTAATAAATTTGCTATATATTAAACTTATGTATATTAATTTTTATTTATCACCATATTGCCTTATATATATTTTTAAAGATTGTAAAAGGTTATTAAGATAAAAAAATTATAATATTAACTTTTTATATTGTGCAAATATTAGCATGCTTTGTATTTCTTAATGTTTCATAGTTAGTTGATTTTATATATATTATTCTGTTATATCAAAATGTTGTTGGTTATACCTTAATATATTAACAACATTTTGATATAACAGAATCATATACTAATAAAACTATTCTTATATACCTTCCTATTCCTAACTTAATTTAATTACATTTCACAAACATTTTATAAAAATTAAATTCCATAAAAAAAGATTACCATTACGATAATCTCTCTTTTCATTAATTACTTCTTATATTCAATAGGGGCTCCACCAGTAGTTAATTACTATTGATTACAACATACTACTCTTGTTGACTATCGTCAAGTACTATCCATCTCCCACTTATAGAAGATGGGATAATTTCTCACATTAAAGTTAAATCCTCTTCTCCTCCTTCACCATTATCCCTGCTTCTTACAAATACAGTTTTATTATCTTCTTCCTTTTCAACAATAATAATCATATAACGAACTCTTTCATCTATAGCTTCTCTTATTTTATATCCTATCTTTTCAGTACGCGAATCTATTTCAACTCTTATACCTGCTTCCTCTAAATTTATCTTAATTTTCTCAGCATAATTTTCAAACTTATCAGAAATAAGCAAATTTTTAACTTTAACTGGAGCAAGCCATGTTGGGAATTTATCAGCAAAATGTTCAATTAATATTCCAATAAATCTTTCAATACTTCCAAATATAACTCTATGAATAACTATTAGTCTATGTTTTTCACCATCACTTCCAATATACTCTTATACTCTAATTCAAATCTTTGAAACAATTGAAAATCTATCTGAATAGTTCCACATTGCCATGTTCTTCCTAAACTATCTTCAAGATGAAAATCTATTTTAGGCCAATAAAATGCTCCATTGCCTTCATTTATTTAATTTCTGATTTTATTTGATCAGGTAACATAAATATATGATCATCATCTTGGTTAAATGCTCTTACTCTCATAAGTCCATGCAATACACCTTAAAACTCATGTCTATGAACTCTTCCAAGTTCACCAACTATCATAGGTAAATCTCTATACTAATGTGTTTCTGTTTTATAAATTTAAATATTCTTTTAAAATACCCTTGTTATCAAATGCCACACCATAAACTCTTTGAAGCATCTTATTTTTTCACTTCCGTTTTCTTCCTACTTAAGTATTCTTTAAAACTTAATTAATATTACCACTTTTGTATTTTTTTATAAACTTATTATCCATCACCATATTCTTTATTATACATAATTTTGAAATTTATATTAGGATACTTTTTAATAAATTGACTAATTACATAATAACAACTTGGACACGGCTCCCATTTACTATATAAAACTAACTCACCTTCACTTGGTATCTTTCCTAAATCTATAAGATTATTTATTTCTTCAATTATCTTTTTTTCACTATCATTAACTCTATTATATCCAATTCCCAATTTCCCAACTTTATTAACCTTACAACTTTCAAACTTCTCTTCTCCTGGTGGTATTAATAAACAACTATTTTTAATATCATTTTTTCCACTAACAGCCCTAAATTCTCTTCCATTAAATATTGCAATTGCTATATTAACAGAATCCTGAATTGTACTGCTTTGATTTATTTTAAAAATACCATTTTCCTCTTCTTTTATAAGATACCTATCCATATTTTTAATTAATCTCCTCATTCTTGGAATATAACTATTTATATGCTGATGATATTCAACACTTCCCTTTTGCGCCATTACATAATCAAAACTTATTTTTTTTGGCATTTCAATAAATACACTTTTTATTTGATTAAACTCATCATATTCCTCATAAATATTTTTATTATTAAAAAGAATCATTTTTTTTAGCAACTCTATATCCTTTGAATAAATATAATCCTTATTAATTTCTCTTTCTAATTCTTCTAATCTAAATTTCCCTTCTTTATTAATTTTTTTTGATATATATTGTTTAGTTTTTTCTATTATTTTTAATATATGCTCAACATCATCTTGAGCACTTGGAGTTCTATCATATTCAACTCTATTAATATTAAGTACTTTTATGTTGCTTATTTTTTCACATAAAATTTTATGTTCTTCTTCAAATATCATAATATTATTTATGTACATTATAAAATCATTAACATCATTCACCTTATAAGTAATAATTTTTTCATTAATCACTTTATAAATTTCATTAAATAATTTATCAGTTATATTAAAATTTTTTACAAAAAACTCTTTAAAGTCCTCATAATCTGATATTTTAATATTATACCCTTCTTTGTTTAAAGCCTTATTTAAATCTCTAATATCACAAATTTTAACTCTTTTATTTTTATTATTTTTTACTTTCATATTTTCCTCTAATTTGATACCATTTTCATATTTTCTATATCATATAATAATTACATTACTGTATTATACTATTATATAATATAAATTCATCAATTTTTCTTATGTAAATTTACAAATTTCAACTTTTTAATAGAGTAAATATATATTTTTTTACTTATAATACATAGTATTAAAAGCTAATTATTTTTGTTCCTATTAATATAATTAAAAAATAAAATATAAAAAATAAGTCGATATAAATATTTTTTATTATCTATATCGACTTATTTTTTTAATATAATTTATACACTTTAAACTAAATTATATTTTAAAATATTTAATTTTTTATTATTTTAATATAAAATACACAGCAGAATATGGTTTCATATCAACTGATATCAACCTTTTTTTGTGACTTGAAATAATTGAATTTGCATCATTTTTATTTCCGCCTTCATAATATTTAATATATTCTTCAATTAAAATTCTGTAATTTGTTTTTCCATCTCCACCATATTCATTTATGCTACTATCCATAAGAACTTCCAAAGTATTATATTCCATTGGAATTTCATATCCTTCATGATATTCATCAGAAAAATTAAATATTGCAATAATATTTTCATTTTCCCCCATTCTTTCAAATGTATATATACATTTTTCCTCTTGATGACAATCAATCCAATTAAATCCCTCATGTTTATAATCATCTTTAAATAATGCTGGATGATTGATATAAACTAAATTTAAATCTCTCATAAATCTATGAAATTTATTATGCATTGGATATTCTAAGATATTCCAATCTTGTTCTCTCTTTTCATCCCACTCTCTAAATTGTGCAATTTCATTTCCCATGAAATTAAGTTTTTTCCCTGGATGAGCATACATATACATATAAAGTGCTCTTGCTTGCTTAAATTTTTCTTCATATGAATTACCATACATTTTTTGAATTATAGTTGCTTTTCCATGAACAACTTCATCATGTGATAATGGCATTAAAAATTTTTCACTATAAAAATACATCATAGAAAAAGTCAATTTATGATATTCTCTTCTTCTATCATAAGGATGTATTTTAAAATACTCTAAAGTATCATTCATCCATCCCATGTCCCATTTATAATCAAATCCAAGTCCACCCTCTTCAACAGAAGCTGTAACTTTAGGATAAGCTGTTGAATCTTCCGCAGCTAAAATTATACTTGGATGCATATCCTTTAATCCTTTATTCATCCCTTTAATAAATTCTACTGCTTCTTTATTTTCACCTCTATCAGAATTTCCTTGCCAATAAATTATATTGCTTAATGCATCAACTCTTAATCCATCAAAATGATATTCTTCTATCCAATAATTTGCTGCAGATTGTAAAAAACTCCTTACTTCACCCTTTGAATGCATAAAGTTTTTACTTCCCCATTGACTAATAGCAACATCTTCATGTGGATATTCATATAATGGAGTCCCATCATAATTTGCCAATGCAAATCCATCTACAGCAAAATGTACTGGAACAAAATCCATTATTACCCCAATATTATTTTTATGACATTTATCAATAAAGCATTTTAAATCTGTTGCAGTTCCATATCTAGATGTAGGACTAAAAAATCCCGTATTTTGATATCCCCATGATTCATCACATGGATGTTCACTTAATGGCATAACTTCTATATAATTATATCCATATTCTTTTACATATGGGATTAACATATCTGCTAATTCACTGTAATTATACCAACTATTATCTTCTTTTTTTCTCCATGATCCTAAATGTACTTCATAAATATTTAAAGGTTTTTCTTTGCAATCACTTCTACTATTAATCCATTCCTCATCATTAAATGTATATTCATTTAAATCTCTAATAATAGATGCTGTATTTGGTCTTAATTCCATACCAAATCCATATGGATCACAATGATCAACACATTGCCCATCATTACTATAAATCCTATACTTATATAGCATTCCTGACCTTAAATTGGAAACTCTACATTCAAAGAACTTATTATCTTCTAACCTATACATTTCTGTTCCTGACCAGTTATTAAATTCCCCTATTAGTTCTACCCTTGAAGCATGTGGTGCATATGTTCTAAACACTACCTGATCATTTTCTATATGTGCTCCCATATATTTATATGCATCAAAAATTTCACCTGCATAAAATCCATATATATCCATAGTATAATCTCCTTTTACTGCTTTTAATGTAATAAAATTATTAACCATTTATTATTTTACAATATTTGTAAGATAAAAACTATATTATTTTTATATAAATTTTATATTTTTAATTAAATTTTAGGATGTTTATAGTGTATTAATTTACTATATATGCTTGTGTTATATGAAATTATTGTTGACAACATTTTAATATAACACAATCGTAAGTAATAAAACTACATTAATATTCCCTCACTACTTCAAAACCATAAATTTCACTTTTCAATTAAAATATAATAAAATCTTTAACTTATTTAAAACAAAATTAATCACAAATAAACCATTATCAAATTTGAAATTTCAAATTTCAATAACAGTTTTTTTAATTTATCATTTTATTTTAATCAATTTATTTCAATATAAAACAAAGCTTTAAAGATTTCTTTAAACAATTTACTAAATTAAATACAAAGAGCCTTTTCCTTTATTTTATTCCAAGATAAATAAGTATTAATTTCAGCCTTTACATTAATATTAA